>Ga0214472_10000073_pt1 | contig 138473 bp, 103 predicted proteins | sample RVTome_6_FD_207662 | JGI IMG/M metagenome (GOLD analysis project Ga0214472, IMG submission 207662) | Soil microbial communities from uranium-contaminated site in the Upper Colorado River Basin, Wyoming, United States - RVT140D175 | ecosystem: Environmental > Terrestrial > Soil > Contaminated... | reverse complement strand
GGCGAGCACAACGACGACCCGAAACCGTTCGTTTGGCGCAAGACGGTCGACGAGATCCTTGCGAAGGTGGGCCGCGCCCGAGCCGCACTGAATAATGTCCCAACAGAGTGAATCAGACCACTAGACGGGAAGCAGCAACATCCCGCAGACCATGATTCCGTTGTGCAGGGCGTGCACGGCGAACACCGCGGGAAGCGAGCGCGTCCTCTCGTAGAGGGCGCCGAGGAGAAGGGCCAGGACGAAGATGGGGATCAGGGTGGAGACGGTATGAAAGAGGGCGAAGATGTAGGACGAGAGGAGCACGGCGGGCACCGGGGCAAGAACGCGGCGAAAACCGGAATACAGGATCACCCGGAAGAGGATCTCCTCGCACAGCGGGCCGAGAATGACCGTGAAAAAGACGAAGAGAGGCAGGAGAAACGCGTCCGTCTCCTCACCGCTGCCGGGGCGTAGCCTCTCCACGAAGAGCCGGACGAGCTCCTGCGGCTCGACCCGCTGCCCGAGACGCTCGAGAAGCCAGGACGAGACCTGGAACGAGAAGAGCACCACGGGAAGGAACAGGAGGTAGGCGGAGACCGCCCACACGAGCTCGGTCCGCACGGTGCGAGAGCCAAATCCCATGTGCGCTGGCCTGATTCGCCGCCCCACGAAGACCAGGGCGAGAACGGCAAGGGTTCCGATGACCTGGGCCAGGCGATCGGCGGCCAGGAACCACGGGCTGTCACGGGACACCCGGGGTAAGTCTCCCCCCACGATGAGAAGTGCACTCGTCCCGTGAAATGCGAAGAACGCGAGGGCGAAGAGGATGAGATCGAGGCCATGCCACGGGACATCCTCGAAGGACCGCGACGCGGGAAGACGCCGGCGCGCCGTGAGGTACGGACGCCAGGCTACCAGCCACAGCACTCCGAGAATGACCAGCTGGGCCTCCATCTAGTCACGGTCCTCCTCGACGTCCAGGATCGACGAGACAAACGAGGCGAGGGCATGGCCCGCCACCGCATTGCCCCGCACATTGAAATGGATGTCGTTGCGGTGGTAGCAGTGACACTGGCCATCATCGAGAGTCTCGACCTTGCCAAGAGCGGGCAGAAGATCCAGGAAGGGAATGCGCCTGTCCTCACACCATTGCCCCACGATTCTCTGCGGCATCTCCATGTCTTCGAGGATCTCGGGTACCCGCCGGGCCACCGCATCCCGCACCGACTCCTCGACCTGGAAAGCGGAGGGAATGAGCATCACGGCCAGCCTCGTGTCTCCCGCCACCTCACACATCTCCTCGAGGACCCGGAACAAGGACGGGAATTCCCGACCCTCGGTGGTCCATACCACCCGGGCCGAGGCGGTCTCGATGCCGAGGTAGGTCTCGTCGGAAAATCCCGCCTCCTCGAGCAGAGGATCCTCCACCCAGGGATACCGTTCTCCCAGATCCTCGACCTCGACCCTCTCCATGGTCCGGGTATCATCGAGGTTCTCACCGCCCCCCCGACGGCGAACCTCCTCCAGCGCCCTGAGCATGCGCTGGGGCACCAGGTACAGGAGCAAGCTGTCGCGATCGTACCAGCTCCGCACCATCGGGTTCTCCCGCTGGCGAGGGTCGACGATACGGAGGTCGTTGCCCACGAAGAGGTCGATGACCACGAGATCGGGCTCGAGGGGAAGCGCCTCGTAGCGGAGCAGGTGAAGGTAGTCGACGGGGTCGATGGAGGGCGCCCCCATGTTGTAAATGATGGTCCTGTCGAGCTCCCTCTCGCTCACGGTGGTGAAGTGGAAATGGTGAGGGACGATCCCGACACTGAACGAGTCACCGATGGTCACGACGAGGCGGTCGCCTTCGGGCCACGCTTCGGGACCGTCATCGTAGTGGCCACCCTTGTCGCAGGGAAAGCCGAAGCGGAGAGCTCCCGGTGGATAGCGCGATCTCTCGAGACGCTCCGAAGCCGTTTCGCCAGCCCGCGCGAAGACCGGCGAAGCGAGGACGATGGATCCAAGGCGCAAGCAGATCTCCAGCAGCACTGGCGTCATGGCCAGGTTGAAGGCACAGATGTCGAGGAGTCGGGGGACGGGAGCCGCGACCTCCCTCCGCATCGCGAGGATGAGGATCGATCCCGCGTAGGTGGCGGCGGCCACAACCGCCGTGGTGCCGAGGACGAGGTAGGCGAAGGGCTGGAGAAAGACGACCTGCCCCAGCCAGTGGAGGACAAGGACGAGGAGCAGCAGTCGGAAGTGAAAGGCTCGGGCGGTGAAGGTACCCTGGAGAAGGCCTCGGCCGGGGCCAAAGACCGCGGCGCAGCACACGGCAAGGCAGAAGGCCAGTCCGGCGAGCAGCAGCGGCCGGAATCCGCCCACCACGAGCTCCAGGGCGGCTCCCTCTCGAGCCACATCGCAAGTGATGTCGGCGGAAAGAACGGCGCCACCCACGAGGACGAGAAAAAGCAGGACATCGGCGACCAGGGTCGATCCCGATCGCACCCTCAGGTCCCCTCCTTGGCAACGATCTCGTGCTTGTCCATCCGGTACTGCAATGTCCTCCGGGTCATGCCGAGGAGGCGGGCCGCCTTGGATTGGTTCCAGCGGGCCCTGTCCAGCGCCATGAGAATGATCTCCTTCTCGAGCTGGGCAAAGCTCAGATCGGTGGTGAACAGCCGCTCCACCAGGTTCGTGCGGTCCTTCCTGTCCTCTCCGCTGTGGAAGGCAATCAACTCGGGTCCGATTTCGCCATCGCGACCCATCACCACTGCTCGCTCGATGCAGTTTTCGAGCTCGCGCACGTTGCCCGGCCACGAATAGGCCAGCATCTTGTCCTGGGCCTCGGGCGAGAAACCGGTGTAGGTGCGCCGGTTCTTCTGGGCCGACTTCCTCAGGAAGTGGTCGGCGAGGAGAAGCACATCGCTGGTTCGCTCGCGCAACGGTGGAAGCCGGAGGGGAATCACCGCGATCCGGTAGTACAGATCCTCGCGGAACCGTCCCTTCTCCACCATCTCCTCCAGGTTCTTGTTGGTGGCCGCGACCAGGCGCACGTCGACCTTGACGGTCTCGCTCCCTCCCAGCCTCTCGAATTCCTGCTCCTGGAGGATCCGGAGGAGCTTGACCTGGAGGTGTGAAGGCATCTCCCCGATTTCGTCCAGGAACAGGGTCCCCTTGTCGGCCCTCTCGAACCGCCCCTTTCGTGCCGACTGGGCCCCGGTGAAGGCGCCCTTCTCGTGGCCGAACAGCTCGTCCTCGAGAAGGGTGTCGGGAATGGCCGCGCAGTTGACCTTGATCAGGGGCTCACCGGCACGTGAGCTCCCCTCGTGGATGGCGTTGGCAATGAGCTCCTTGCCCGTGCCGCTCTCCCCGACCAGGAGAATGGTGGCATCGGAGGCGGCCACCATGTCCACCTGCTCGAGAAGCCCCAGCATCTGCGGCGAGCGACCGATGATCCGCGCTCCATCGGCCGTGCTGGCGCCGATGCGCGCCCGGAGCTCGGCGTTTTCGGACCGGAGTCTCTGGAACTCGATCGCGCGGTCGAAGATGGCCGTGAGCTCATCGATGTTCACGGGCTTCTGCACGTAGTCGAAGACACCGTCCTTGAGGGCCTGCACGGCGGTCTCGACGGTGCCGAAGGCGGTCATGATGATGAAGGTGATGGAGGAATCCATCTCCTTGGTCTTCCGGAAGAGGTCGTAGCCCGAGATGTCGGGCATCCGGAGGTCGGAGAGGACGATCCGCGCCTTTCCCTCGGCGATCTTGCCCACGGCCTGGGTGCCCGAGTGGACGACGTCGACCTCGTAGCCCTCCAGGGCCAGCATCTTGCGGAGCATCTCCGCCTGGTTCCGGTCGTCGTCGACGACGAGAATCCGCGTCTCACTCATGCTCCGCTCCTTCGCCGTCCATCTGACCTGGCAGCTCCACCACGAACTCGGCCCCCTTCTCCGGGAGAGAGGCGGCGCGAATGGATCCGCCATGAGACTCGATGATGCTCCGGGCCAGGGTCAGTCCCAGCCCCTGTCGTCCCGGGCGGGTCGTGAAATACGGGTCGAAGATCCGCTCCGCATCGCCCTCGGGGAGCCCTGGACCGTCGTCGGTCTGGACGACACGGACCCGATCCCCGTCGAGCCGGGCCACCACGGTGATGGTCCCGCGACCCTCGATGGACTGGGCGGAGTTGCGCAGCAGGTTTCCGAAGGCGTCGGCGAGAAGCTCCTGGTCGGCACGGACCCGGAGGCCGGGATCGATCCTCCCTTCGAGCTCGATGCCGCGCTCGCGAAGCTCCGGCCTCAGGCTCTCGAGGAGTGGTTCGAGGAGGGCGTCGAGGAGGATGGGCTCGGGTCGGAGATCCGGCACCCGAGCGAACTTGACGAAGTTGTCGACGACCTTCCGGATCCGGCCCAGCTCGAAGTGAATGACCCTGAAGTACTCGCGGAACTCCGTGAGATCGACCCCCTGCCGACTCAGGAGCTTTTGCAGGACTTGTGAGGCCAAAGAGATGCCATTGAGGGGGTTGCGGATCTCGTGGGCCACGCCCGAGACGAGGTCGGCCAGGGCCGGATGGCGGCCCTGGCGAGGAGCTCCCTGGCCCTCGTCGGACTCGATCTTCCTGCCCCCCACGGCCACCTGTACGATCCGGGGCGAGCGCCTACGTGGTGCCCCACAAACCCTTTGAAATCAATAGATTAAGCACGCCACCAAAACGTCAGTCTAGCAGGCGTGCCCCCCCGCCACAACCCCGCTGCGTCTCTTGACTTCGAACCCCTCGATGCTAGGCTGTGGGCGCGAAGTCACGTAGAAAGCGCCGTGGGTCTGTCTGTACTGAAAGTGGGTCTCGCGTCCCACTTTTTTTAATACCCACGGGGCGCTCGGGGGGAGGGTCCGTCCCCACCGAGCCCGCAAGGGCCGCCTCGAAGACGGCCCGGCCAGCGGAACAGGCTCCGGCCCGCAGTCTGCCGGGGGAAGAGGTCTCTGAGCGAGCATGAACGGCGAACTCCTACGCATCGTCGATGCCATCCATCGCGAGAAGGACATCGACAAGGAGGTCCTTCTCGAAGGGATCGAGTCGGCGCTCCTCACCGCCGCGCGGAAGAGGCTCGGCAACAAGACCAATCTGTCCATCCACATCGATCGCAAGACCGGCGACCTCATGGTGCTGGAGGACAACGAAAAGGTCGTGCCCATCGACCTGGGACGGATCGCGGCCCAGACCGCCAAGCAGGTCATCATCCAGAAGATCCGCGAGGCCGAGCGCGACTCGATCTTCGAGGAGTACGAGAAGAGAGCCCGCACGATCATGAGCGGCACCGTCCAGAGATTCGAGGGCGGCAGCATGATCGTGAACCTGAGCAAGACCGAGGGCTACCTGGCTCGCCACGAGCAGGTGCGGACCGAGAACTATCACGTCGGGGACCGCATCCGCGTCCTCCTCGTGGACGTCAAGAAGCTCGGCCAGAAGGTCAAGCTCAGCCTCTCTCGCACCCATCCGGACCTCGTGCGCCGGCTCTTCGAGCTCGAGGTGCCCGAGATCGCCGAGGGGGTCATCGAGATCAAGGGCCTGGCCCGGGAACCCGGATACCGGACCAAGATCGCCGTTGAGTCGCTCGACGCCAAGATCGACTGCGTGGGGGCCTGCGTGGGCGTTCGAGGCACCAGGATCAAGAACATCGCCGACGAGCTCAACGGCGAGAAGATCGACATCATCCGCTGGAGCGATGATCCCGATCAGCTCATCGTCAACTCTCTCAAGCCGGCAGCGATCAACTCCATCATCCTCGACGAGGACAACTACACCGCACTGGTGATCGTCGACGAGGAGCAGCTCAGCCTGGCCATCGGCAAGAAGGGCCAGAACGTGCGCCTCGCGGCCAAGCTCTGCGAGTGGGACGTCAACATCATCACCCAGCAAGAATACGACACGGGCGAGCTCGACAAGGCCAAGAAGCGCGGCATCCGGGGATCGGTGGCCCAGGATCTCGAGGAGATCATGATCGCCGAGGGAAAGATCCCCCACGCCCAAGAAGCGGGTGATGACCCGGGGAGCGAGGGCTCCGCGACTTCTTCCGCTGAAACGCCCCCGACGGTGGCAGACACCCAGACGGCTGCAGACACCCAGACGGCTGCAGACACCCAGACGGCTGCAGACACCCAGACGGCTGCAGACACCCAGACGGCAGTCGAGTCGAGCGACGGGTCGGCACCGGTCGACGGGACCGTCTCCACCGATGAGACCGTCTCCACCGACGAGACCGAAGACGAGCTCGGAACCGGAAGTGAAGACACCGAGCCTGACCAAGGTGAGCCAACCGCGGCCCTGGCCGAGACCGAGGCGCGGAGCGACGATCGAGCCGACGAAGAAGCGACCAAGGAAGGAACTTGAGAGGCGACGCACGACGGTCGCCTCTCCGGCGAGGGCCTCGGGCTCCGCCGGGGTGAATCGGAACGGGAGAGCCTGTGAGCACGCGTCTTTATCAACTTGCCCGGGAATATCATCGGGACTATCGCCAGATGCTCGCCCTTGCGCGAGCCAAGGGTCTCGAAATCGCGAGCCACATGAGCGTGCTCGACGAGGAACAGATCTTCCGCATCCGGGAATCGTTCGGGGTCCCGATCCCCGAGGAGCACCAGGGCGGGACCGCGGTCGCCGAGGCTCCCCCGGAAGTCGCCATCGAGGAGGAGATCGAGGAGGTCGAGGAGACCCCGGTCCCCGAGGAGGCCCCGGAAGAACAGGATTCCGACCTCCCGGCCGAAGTCGGAGAGTCCTCGAGCGACGCCACCCCGACCACCGAGGACGGTGAGTCCCCCACCCCCCTCCATGTCGACCCGAGGGAACAGTTTGTCTCCACGGGCGTCGTGGGAAGAATCGACCTCGAAGCCCTCAAGCCCAAACCCGCGGCGGCCAAGACCACCAAGAAAAAGACCGCCGACACCACCGCCGTTCCGTCGACTCCGGCGGGCGACGCCGCCCGCCAGAAGGCGGGGCCGCGCCCCGGATCCAAGAAGGACAAGAAGCACGACGCGGACGACGGACGTCCCCGGCGCCGGTTCATCAAGGTCGATCGCCGGAGGCCCATGGGAATTGGCCGGCGCAAGGGCAAGCGGGCCGACGCTCCGGAGTACATCCCGACCAACATCGAGGTCTCGCTTCCCATCACCATCAAGGACCTTTCCGCCGCCCTGGGGCTCAAGGTCAACCTCATCCTGGGAAAGCTCATCGGGATGGGAGTGATGGGGGTCAACATCAATGCCTCCGTCACCGACCAGGACACGGTGGAGCTCCTCGCCAACGAGTTCGATCGTGAGGTCAAGTTCAAGGAGACCAAGGATGTCGAGACCTCGGTGATCGCCGAGTTCGAGCAACTGGACGCTCCGGAGGACCTCAAGCCCCGGGCACCGGTGGTCACCTTCCTCGGACACGTCGACCACGGCAAGACGTCTCTTCTCGACCGCATCCGCAACTCCAAGGTGGCGGCCTCCGAGCACGGTGGCATCACCCAGCACATCGGGTCCTACCGGGTCGAGACCAAGACCGGACGTCCGGTGGTCTTCCTCGACACCCCGGGCCACGAGAAATTCACCGAGATGAGGGCGCGCGGTGCGCGGACGACGGACGTGGTGGTCCTGGTGGTGGCCGCCGATGACGGTGTCATGCCCCAGACCGAGGAGGCCATCAACCACGCCAAGGCGGCCAATGTTCCCATCGTGGTCGCCCTCAACAAGATCGACAAGGCCAATGCCAACATCGATCGCGTGAAGCAGCAGCTCACGCTCCACGATCTTCAGCCCGAGGACTGGGGCGGCAAGACGGTGGTGGTGCCTGTATCCGCCACCACGGGCGAGGGCATCGACGACCTTCTCGAATACCTGTCGCTCGAGACCGACCTTCTCGAGCTCAAGGCCAATCCCGACCGACCCGCCGTGGGAACGGTCATCGAGGCCCAGCGAAACGTGGGGCGCGGAGTCGTGGCCAACGTCCTCATCCAGGACGGCACCCTCCGCAAGGGCGACACCATCGTCTGCGGACGGGCCTACGGGCGCGCCCGCATCTTCATCAACGACAAGGGCAAAGCCCTCAAGACGGCGGGCCCCGCCACGCCGCTCTCCATCTCCGGCCTCAGCGACCTCCCCGAGCCCGGTGATCGCCTCTACGTGGTCAAGGACATCGCCACCGCCAAGGACATCGCCACCCAGAGAATCCGGCGCCATCGCGAGACCGAGCTCTCCGAGCGCAACCCGGTCACTCTCGAGAACCTCTTCTCGACTCTGGCCGATCAGCAGGTCAAGGAGCTCCGCATCGTTCTCAAGTCCGACGTGAAGGGCTCGGAGGAGGTGCTCCGGAAGGCGCTCATCGATCTCAGCATCGGCGAGATCAAGGTCGTCGTCCTGCACAGCGGCGTGGGGAGCATCACCGAGGCCGACGTGCAGCTTGCCGACGCCTCCAGCGCCATCATCATCGGCTTCCACGTTCATGCCGACGAGCGAGCGCGGTCCCTCGCCGAGGAGCGCAAGGTCGACATCCGGACCTATCAAGTCATCTACAAGGCCATCGAGGAGGTCCGTGCCGCCATGGAAGGCCTCCTCGAACCCGAGCAGCGCGAGGTCGTCACCGGCCAGGTCGAGGTCCGCGACATCTTCAAGATCTCGCGCGTGGGGACCATCGCCGGCTGCTACATGAAGAGCGGCAAGGTCAAGCGATCGAGCCGCATCCGGGTCTTCCGCGAGGGAAAGACCGTATACGAGGGCACCCTCGACTCCCTCAAGAGGTTCAAAGACGACGCCCGCGAGGTGGACGAGGGTCACGAATGTGGTGTCAAGATCAAGAACTTCGACGACGTGAAGGTGGGTGACATCCTCGAAGCCTTCGAAATCGAGAGCATCAAGCGCACGCTCGATTGATCCCGGCTACCGGGGCCCCGGCCTCCTCATGACGGTGGGTATCCTCCAGATCACGCTGAACATCAATGACGCCCGCTCCCTCAAGGACAAGAGGCGAGTGGTCAAGAGCCTGAAAGATCGGCTGCGTAACCGATTCAACATCTCGATCGCGGAGGTGGGGATGCAGGACTACTGGCAGCAGGCCGAGCTGGCCGCCTGCATGGTGGGGAGCGACCGACGCTACGTCGAGGGTGCCCTGACCAAGATCGTCTCGCTCTTCGAGAGCTATCCCCCGGTGATCGTGGTGGACTACCAGATCGAGCTGCTCTAGGAGCCTGCACGAGGGCAACCCGATGGCCACACCCATCCGTATCGAGAGACTCCAGGCTCGCATCAAGGAGCGGGCCAGCGAGGTCATCCTCCAGGAGATGGCCGACCCCCGCCTCGGGTTCATCACCCTCACCAAGGTCAAGCTGGCCCGGGACCTGACCGTTGCCACCATCTTCTACTCCGTCCTCGGAAACGACCGTGACAAGAACCTCTGCCGCGCCGCTCTGGAACACGCCCGGGGCTTCATCCAGAGAGAGGTGGCTCGCTCCCTCCACACCCGGATCACGCCCCAGATTCACTTCGAGTACGATGCCTCCGTAGAGGGTGCGCTGCGGGTGTCCAGCATCCTGGACGACCTGAGGAAAGAGCGCATCGCTCGCGGTGCAGAGGAGGTGGAGGAAGACGACGGGGAAGGCGGCGGCGAGGGCGACGGCGAAGACGGCGAGGAGGAGTAGCCTCCTGGGAGTCTGCGCCACGCATAGCTTGGCGCCTGCCGGAGCTCACGAACATCCTCGGACGCCCGGCCGTGGGCACCGGAGGGCAATGAGCGATGGACTGGTTCCATTACCGGGACGGAGAGCTCCTCTGCGAAGAGGTAAGGGTGTCTTCCCTGGTGGAAACCACGGGGACCCCGGCCTACCTGTACTCCGCGCGCACTCTCTCGCATCACGTCGAAAGCCTGGTCTCGGCCTTTGCCGAGCTCGAGCCGCTCCTCTGCTTCTCGGTGAAGAGCTGCAGCAACGTGCACATCCTGCGGCTGCTGGCCCGGATGGGGATGGGCATGGATGTCGTCAGCGGCGGGGAGCTCCATCGAGCGCGGCTGGCCTCCGTCGATCCCTCGCGCATCGTGTATGCCGGGGTCGGCAAGACCCAGGTGGAGATGGAAGAGGCTCTCCACGCCGGCATCGGCCTCTTCAACGTGGAATCGGAGGAAGAGCTCGGCGTCCTTGCCGCGCTGGGTAGGGCCCGCGGCCAGACGCCCCGGGCCGCTCTCCGCATCAACCCCGACGTCGTCGATCCCGCCACCCCCCTGCCCACCGCCACCGGGAGCAAGGAGACCAAGTTCGGGGTGGATCTCGAGAGGGCGGCCGAGATCTTCGACAGGCACCGAGGGTCCACGGGAATCCGCCTCGACGGGCTCCACGTGCACATCGGGTCTCCCATCCCGAGCCCCGCGTCCCTCCAGCGCGCTCTCTCGCGAGTCCTCGATCTGGTGACAGAGCTGAGGCAGGCGGGCCATCCCATCGGGGTCCTCGACATGGGGGGCGGGCTGCCCGCGGACTACGAGACCGGAGCCTCCATCGACCATGCTGGGTTCGCCCGCGCGGTGGTGCCGCTCCTGCGCGGCCGCGGCCTCGAGATCATTCTCGAGCCGGGTCGCACCATCGCGGCCAACGCCGGCATCCTCGTGTCCCGCGTCCTCTACACCAAGACGGGAGGGAGCCGTCACTTCGCGGTGGTCGATACCGGAATGCACCATCTCCTGCGTCCCTCGCTCTACGGCGCCTTCCACTTCGTGTGGCCGGTGCGGGTCGACGAGCGACACGTGCCGCCCCGACGCGCCCGGGACCTCGACCTTGCGGGTCTCGAATCCACCGACGTCGTGGGCCCCATCTGCGAGACCGCGGACGTTCTGGCCAAGGGACGCCTCCTGCCTCCGGTGAGGAGAGGCGATCTCCTGGCCATCTTCACCGCCGGGGCCTACGGAATGTCCATGGCCAGCAACTACAACGGCGTGCCCCGGCCCCCCGAGGTGCTGGTGCAGGGGGATCGCGCGACCCTCATCCGACGAAGGGAGACCTACCAGGACCTGGTCGGCCCCGAGGAGGTCGAGGATTCGCTCGCACTGACGCGCCCCGCGGGCTTGGCAAATGGGAACGGCTCCTGATACCATCGGAGGTGACCCACCGCCGCCCTCGAGAAGAGACCCATGAGACCGCCACCTCCCCGAATCACGCCCTCTCGCACGAGCCCGATCCGAGGAATCCTTGCCGGATCAGCGGTATTCGCATTCCTCGGTCTCGGGGGCCTTGCCCAGGCCCAACCGGCGCCGGTCCAGCGACCGAACATCCTCCTCGTCATCGCCGATGACATGGACTACGAGCACCTGGGATTCCGCAACCCCGTGGCCTCGACCCCGACGCTGGACAGTCTGGCCGCCGAGGGCACGGTGTTCGACAACGCCTGGATGGCCAGCCGTTGCGCACCGTCACTGGCCTCGATCCTCACCGGTCTCCACCCCCATCAACACGGCCGCACCTACAACTACGACCGCACCTTTCCGCTCCGCGGCTTCGACGCATCCGCCTCCTTCACCCAGGACCTTACCTCCGCCGGCTATCGGTGCTTCATGGCGGGAAAATGGTGGTTCGGTGATCCCACCGACCATGGCTTCGAGGCCAGCGACCCTGATATCGAGAGGTTCGCACGCCAGGATCAGGACGAGCTCTTCGGGTGGTTGTCGGCATTGGGCGCGGAAGATCGCTTTTTCCTGTGGTGGGCCCCCTATCTTCCTCACGTGCCGCACACTCCCCCGGAGCGCCATCTGGCTCGCATCGACCCGGGCCTCATCGTGGTGCCCGAACACGTGCCCGAGAACAGGAGAGACGACTACGTGCGCGACGAGCACGCTCTTCTGGCCATGACCTCCTGGATGGACGAGGAGCTGGGGAGGCTCCTCGACACGCTGGATCGACTCGGGCGCCGAGACGATCTGCTCATCATCTTCTGCATCGACAACGGATGGGCCAACGGGCTCGTCTCCAAGGGGACGGTCTACGAGAAGAGCCTGCAGAGCCCGATCATCCTTCACCATCCGACCCGGGTTCCCGCGGGAAGGACCCGTCAGGAACTCGTCTCCATCACCGACCTGCGTCCCACCATTCTCGACTTCGCGGGCATCGAAGCCGCCCCTCGCTCCGAAGGCCGCAGCCTGCGTCCCCTCGCCGAACTCACACCAGGAGCGCGGTGGCGAGATCACCTGGTCGAGATGACTTTCGCGGGCTACTCGTTCGACACCGACTGGACGAACGAGGCTTTCTCGATCGGGGTGAGGTCCCGGAGCTGGAAGTACGTGGTCTACCTGCACGACCTGCGCGCGGGCCGGAACGTCGGATACTACGCGATTCAGCACCTCCACCAGCCGTTCCCGAGGAGGAACCGGGGAGACGAGGAGCTCTACCTCCTTTCCCAGGATCCCCACGAACTCGTGAACCTCGTCGACGATCCTCGCAACCGGGGACGGCTCCGCCGCATTCGCGACTTCGTGCTCAACTACTGGGTCCAGGCAACGGGCTTCTAGCTCTGGCCAGAGGGGGGAGCCTCCCCGGGACGGCATCTTGATCCAGCTCAACGCTCTTCCCCGGAATCTCCTGTAGGGTCGTCTTGACCCGAGGACCCCGACGGAGACCAGCCATGCAACTCGATCATTTCCTGAGCCTGCTCGAGAACACCGAGGGCTCCCTTCCCCTGCGGGCCCTTGTCGCGCTCATGAAGGAGCTGGAGGTCGATCGAGAGACCCTGGGCGAGGCGGTCCGCTTCGATCCGGAACACTACCGTCGCAACCTCCTCCATGTGGGGCCTTACCACGCCGCCCTCGTTCTCTGCTGGGCCCCCGGTCAGAAGAGCCCGATCCACGACCACGTGGGCTCGGCCTGCGGAGTACGGGTGGTGGAGGGGACGGTGACCGAGAGGCGCCTCACTCTGGACTCCGGAGGCGGCCTGCGGGAGGCGGGAACGTCGAGCCTCGGCAAGGGCGGCGTGTGCGGCTCCTTCGACGGGGATATTCACGAGGTGAGGAACGACGCCGAAGACGAGGCTCTCATCACCCTCCACGTGTACACCCCGCCGCTCTCCGTCTACCACCTCTTCGACGAGGAGACGGGACGGCGCACCGAGAAGGAAGACGCCGAGACCGGCCAGGCGCTCCGGGCCAGGGGCAAGGCGATGTCCACGGCGAGGGAGGCTTCGGGCCGGATTTCTCATTCCCCCCGGCATGTGGGACACCGCGGCGGGCCTCCGTGAACCTCGGGGTCGTGCGGACCTTCTCGGTAGATCTCGACGGAGAGAATGCGTCCCTGCTCGAGGGAGTACCGAACGTCCACCACGCGCCAGGGCTCCCCATCGCGTTGCAGCGCCAGGACCACCCTTTCCTCTTCGAACACCCGGGGCACGACATCGACGCCTGTGCTCACGGCCGCGAGCGCGCGCGCGAGGGCGGTGGCGACCTCGAAGGCGCGTCTGTCCGACTCGACGGAAACCCCGGTGAAGACCTCGAAGAAGGCAGGATCGGGTCGCCGGAAGTCCAGGGCGGGCAGCTCACGCGTGGCCAGCACCCCGAAGTCGTCCCACGCCACAACGAGGTGCTGCACTCGCGAATAGCACCAGGAGCTGCAGTAGAAGCGCGCGGTGTGAAGCCGGAGGTCGCCCAGATCGGCACCGAGATCGCCCGTGGTGAGTCGCCGGAGATCGGAGCGACGCGGCAGATAAGCCATCGCGTCTTCCCCGGAGCCAGGCCCCCAGACCGGGTATCTCCTCTCGAGATGCTCCTCCAGGGCCCGAATCCCGGGAGAGCGGTAGCGACAGGCCTCCCGACCGAAGAAGGGAAGCGTGGCGCCGAGAGCGAGGAGGAGCAAGCGAAGAACCATGGAGCCATTGTCGCGCCCGGCGCAGACCGCGGCAAGCGGGCAATGGCCCCCCGGTCCCGGCAAACGGACCGGGTCCGGCTTCGGGCCGGTGGCGGATCCGGTTCCGGATGCGGCTGTGGGCACGTCCCCTGATCCCATCTCGGTTTTCTTGATGGGGTGGAGACCCTTCCCGCGTTCTGCTCGGTGAGGCCGGGGCGCATCCACGAGGGATGGGCCCGAGGTGCCCTCCCAGCGCGAGGACAGAATCCATGACATCTCTCCGCACCCTGATGCCCTGTCTCCTCCTCATGGTCGCCTCCACACCGGTCGCGGCCCAGATCTCGGTCGATGCCTGGCACAGCCACGGCCAGACCTTCGTGGTGTTCGAGGAGGATCCCTCGCCTCCTGCGACCTACGAGATCTACCGGGCGGCGGCCCCCGTCGCCGACACCGCGCTCGCCACCTTCACGGGGAGGATTTTCCCGGCGGAGTGGGGAGCCAGCCGCCTCAAATTCGCCGACCCGACCTACGAGTGGCGGGTTCCCCATCCCACGCTGACGGAATACCTCCTCGGCGCGAACGAGGGGGCGTTCGTCTACACACCACATTCCGCCGGTGATGAGGTCTTCTTCGTGGTCCCCGAGGGCACCACCACCATCTCGGCGAGTCAGACGAGCCCGCTCGTGGTGCAAGCGGCCTCCGCCACGCCGACCTGCCACCTCCAGCACGCTCAGCTCCTTCCCGGGGGCTACCAGGCCGAAGTCTGGACGGTCTGGGCGGACGGGAGCGACGACGATACGAGCGCTCTTCCCGGGTTTCCGATCCTGGCCAACGCGGCCAAGATGGGGGCGCCCCACGTCTTTGCCGTGTACTTCATGCCGGGCGCGGTGCCGCCCCCGGACGGGTTTCCCGTGGTCACCACGCTTCCCGGCGGCAGCGGAAACTTCACCCAGATGAACCCGGAGGGATTCGCGAATGTCGGCCTCGAGCTCCCGGACGGGCTCGTGGTCTCCCACGACGACGCGGTGTACAGACTCAACGCGAGCGGGGTCGCCGAGCGCTACCGCAGCACCTGGTTCGGCTACGTCCGCAACATGGATCCGTTCACCCCCGCCCCCGTGAATCCCGACCCCAACGATCCGGGCTCGGTGGCCGTCCCCTATACCCAGAGGCGGCTCGACTGGGTCGCCGACTGGCTCATCCACCGGTCGCCCTACTCCGTCGACGAGCACCGGATCTCCCTCATCGGCTTCTCGAGTGGAAGCCGCGGCGCATTCATGGCGGCCCGCCTCTACCCCGACCGCTACAGCAGCACCACGTCTCTCTGCCCGGGCTTCTTGATCGGAGGAGGGATGGGCAATCCCATGTTCGGTGACGAGGCCTGCAACCTCCCCACCAACCTCCTCGGCCACGATGGACGGGTGATCCGGATGCCCGAGCTCTTCAAGCCCTGGATCCGCGTCGCTCCGGCCCGCGACTTCCCTCTCATGCGGCTGGTCTTCGGGCGACGGGACAACACCTTCGTGTGGGACACGACCCAGGTGGAGGGGTTCCGCGATTGCGACGCCGCCGGATGGGGAATGCACATCTACTGGGACGAGCGAGACCATACGCCCCCCGACTGGTCCGTGGAGAACAACGTCCCCTGGCCCACCAAGGACGACATCGGCCAGTGGGTCGTGCCCCCCGTGGCCATCGGTGGGGACAAGACCGAGAAGTGCACCGCGGCGTGGCAGACACGGTACCGGAACGACGAGTCGTATCCGGGCTTCTTCGACGAGGACCAGGATCCGTCACTGCCGGGGCGACAACCCGATCCCGGCGACGGCACCGATCATTGCCTCGGCGAACCCTGGGGAACCTGGAGCGGCTTCTGCGAGTGGGAGCAATCGACCATCGTCGATCTCGTCGACCGCTGGGAGTGCACGATGTTTCTCTCCGGCCTGTCCACGGTACCCGTCGACAACGCCCTCCACGCCGAGTCGAAGGTGAGCGTAACCCTGCGCAGGACCCGGGCCTTCCTGCCCGCTGCGGGAACCGAGCTCGCCTGGCAGCTCCTCGAGGACGGGACCGGGATCGTGGTGAAGAGGGGACTCGCGGTGGCCGGACCCGAGGGGCTCGTCACCATCCGGGGGCTCCTCGTTCCCCGCGATCCCGACCGCGTGCGGCTCGTGGTGACGATGCTTCCCGCCCCCTGTCTCTCCGGTAACGTGGACACGGGGCCCGGCGGCGGCGGGGCACCGGTGGACGTGCTGCTCGTCAACGGGGACGGCGGCGGATCCGAAAGGCTCGTCCTTCTCGATGCCAACGATCCCTTCACCCTCGAGATCGTGGAGCCGCCGAGCCAGCTCGGCGCCGGCGCAAGCTTCTGGGTCGGGGCGTGGCTCCGTCCCCCGACCGCGATCACGACCCGGAGCCTTCCCGCATCCCTCGGCACCATCTGCATGCCGCTTCTGGTGACGGGCGGAGTGCCCCAGCCTCGGAAGATCGCCAACAACATTCCCGGCAGCACCGCCGCTCTCGGAGCCGAGACCTGGCCGGGCCCCCCGACCACGGCGGCACCCTTTCTCCTTCTCGCCTCGCCAGGCGGCCTCGGCCGCCCCGGCGCCACGCTCTACTTCCAGGGAATCGTGAGGGACGGCAACGCCCCCGGGGCATATCCCTACGCGGTCACCAATGGGGTGAGGGTGGTGGTGAGGGACTGAGGGGCCAGCGCAGGGCTTGCGCGGGCAATGGCCGGGCGACGCTTGTCCGGAACGCCGCCGCTTTCCACGGCGAGCGACCCTACCCCCGCTTCCAGCGCAACCCCTGCGGGGTATCCTCCAGCACGATCCCCTTCTCCTTGAGCTCATCGCGCAGCCGATCCGAGGTGGCGAAGTCCTTGTTCTTCCGCGCCTCCTCGCGCTCCTGGACCATGCGATCGATGTCGGCGTCGAGCAGCTCCTCCCTTGCTCCCTCCGGAGTCAAGATGCCGAGCACGCGATCGAGATCGCGCACGAGTCGGACGGCAATCCCCGCCCCCGACGCACCGGGGGCGGTGCGGTTGGCATCGCGGCAGAAGTCGTGGAGCGCAGCCAGCGCCCCCGACGTATTGAGGTCGTCGTCCATGGCCTCGCCGAACCGGATCTTCGCCGCTTCGGCCAGGGCTCTCATCTCGTCCTCCTTGCCATCGCCTTCCCGCATCTCCCCCATGCGCTGGACGAAATCATCGATTCGTGACCGGGCCTTTCGCGCCGCATCGAGCCCCTCCAGGGTCAGGTTGTAGGGCTGACGGTACTGGGTGGAAAGCAGTGCGTAGCGAAGCGAGAGGCCGTCGTAGCCTTTCTCGAGAAGATCGCGCAGCGTGTAGAAGTTGCCCTTGGACTTCGACATCTTCTCGCCGTCGACGAGAAGATGCCGGGCGTGCACCCAGTAGCGCACGAAGGTCTCACCCGTCTCACCCTCGGCCTGGGCGATCTCGCACTCGTGGTGGGGAAAGATGTTGTCCTCGCCGCCGGTATGGAGATCGAGGGTGTGGCCGAGGTACTTCATGGACATCGACGAGCACTCGACATGCCAGCCGGGAAAGCCCGAGCCGAAGCGGCTCTCCCACTGCATGAGGTGCTTCTCGTCCCTCTTCCAGAGGGCGAAGTCGTGGGGATTCCTCTTCTTGGGATCGGGCTCCACCCGGGCACCGGCTTCGAGCGCCTCCACCGTGTTCCCCGAGAGAGCTCCATAGGCGGGAAAGCTCTCCACCGCGAAGTAAACCTCGCCGTCGACCTCGTAGGCGTGGCCGCGCTCGATGAGCTTGTCGATGGAGGCCAGCATCTCGGGAATGTGCCCGGTGGCCCGCGGGTACTCGTGAGCACGGCGAAAGCCGAGCACCTCGAGATCATCGAAGAATGCCTGGCTGTAGTACTCGACGATCTCGTAAGGATCCTTCTTCTTCTCGCGCGCCGCCTTCTCGATCTTGTCCTCGCCCTGGTCGATGTCGTCCCGGGTGAGATGGCCCACGTCGGTGATGTTCATCACCTGGCGGACTTCGAAGCCCCTCCACTCCAGGTGACGGCGCAGGAGGTCGGCGAGCATGAAGGAACGAAAGTTTCCGATGTGGGCATAGTTGTAGACCGTGGGACCGCAGTTGTACATGCGAACCCTGCCCGGCTCCAGCGGAAGGAACTCCTTCTTCCGCTTCTCCTTCGTGTCATAGAGTACGAGTCCCACCGTCACCTCCCTCGTGCCTTCGCGGCCCCCCCGGCCGTCTTCGGGGCGGCATTCCCGAGCAGCTCCTTATAGATCGTCTCGACCCGGCGCGCCTGCTCCTCCAGAGAGAATCTCTTCCGGGCATCCTCGGCCGCCGCGCGCGACATCCGGCGCTGGAGGAGAGAATCGTCCAGAACGCGGAGCAACGCACGCGCCAGCTCCGCCGGATCCTCCTCCACCGCAAAACCCGTCTCCCCCTCCCGCACCAGCTCGGTGAGGATTCCGCGACGGGAGCAGACCACCGGCACGCCGCAAGCCAGGGCCTCCCGGACCGTCCGGCAGGAGCCGTCCGAGCCGGGCACGAGGTAGACCAGGGTCCGCAGGCGGCGCAGCGCCCGCACATACTCATCACCCGGAACGTAGCCGAGAAAACGCACCTTGTCCTCGATGCCGAGCCTCCGCGCCGGCTCCTCCGCCACCGTCTTCTGGTTCGTACCCCGTCCGATCACGTGGAGGCGTGCCGTGGGGAGCCTCTCCACCACGCGCCGAAAAGCCTCGAGCAGGAGCTCGAAGCGTCGGTGGGTCTGCATCCTTGCCACCACCCCGACGGTGGGCTCGTCCTGCAACCTCGGCACGTCGTCGTCGCTCGAGAAGCGGTCGAGGTCCACCGCCCCCTCCAGATGGAGGACCCTCTCCCGCTCCACCCCGCACCGCGCGGGCAGCTCCTCCGCCACCCGGGACGAGACGCAGAGGAGCATGCGCGCCGACGGGGCCAGGACATCCAGGGCCCCGAGCTCCTCCCGATCGCCGGCATAGACGCTCCTCACGAGCAGCGGAGCCGCCTCCCGGCCCACCATCGCCCGACGCGCGATCCGGTGGTCGTTGTCGAGGTGCACGTGGAGGATGTCCGGGCACTCCTCGCGGAACTTCCGGCGCAGAGTCCGCACGTCGCGGAAGTCGTCGACGAGGCTCCGGTGCTTGCGTAGCCGGAAGCCGGAGAGGGGCTCGAGGCCGACCTCACGGGCCCGCTCGGCGAGGAAGCTCCGATTTCCTCGCGGTGTCCGCCCGCACGCGAGCTCCACCTCGTGGCCGAGATCCGACAGCGATGCGGCGAGGTTGACCGCAGGCTCGGCGGGACCGGTCCACTTCCAGTTGCTGAAGAGGTGGAGGATCCTCACCTTCCAGGCCCCCTGTCACCCGGGAAGGGCGAGTCACCCCGGCGATGCTTCTCCTCGACGTCGCGCTGGAGGACCTCCTCCTCCCACTGCTTGGCCTGGACAAGAAAGGCGTAGAAGGCTCCCGTGACCGCCACCACGAAGCCACGCACCCCTTCGAGGAACCCGCCCTTCCACACGTACATCTTGAGGAATTTGAGGGGGAAGGAGAAGACCAGCCGGACGAGGCTCGGACCTCGTCCACACTCCTTGCGCTTCCGGGCCATGACCGTGGTGTAGCGATCGATGACCTGCACATGATGGGAGAGGTCGCGGTAGCTGAGGTGAAGGAGCGGCGCCCCGAGCTTCTCGACCGCGCCGTCCACCTCGAGGCGATCATGGGGAGTCGTGCCCGCCACCCGAACGCGGGAGGCTCGCGCCAGACGGAGCTTGCGATCGGGGTACCAGCCCCCGTGCCGCACCGGCCGACCCAGGTGCACGGTGAGACGGGGCACCGAGAATCCGTCGACGCCGTCCTCGGCTTCGCGCACCGCCGAGAGGATCTCCCGGGCCAGCTCCCCGGTCACGCGTTCGTCGGCGTCGATGCAGAAGACCCAGGGGCAGGATGCGAGAGAGACCGAGTAGGTCCTCTGCTCGACGTGGCCAGGAAAGGGCCGGATTTCCACCCGGGCCCGGAACTCGCGGCAGATCTCCACCGTTCTGTCCGTCGACTGCCCATCGACGACGATGATCTCATCGACGACCCCCTGGAGACTGTCGAGGCAGGCGCGGATCACCGCCTCCTCGTTCTTGACCATGAGGCAAGCCGAGATCCTGGTCGCTTCGTCGCTCATGCCGCCTCCTGACCTCGCCTCCAGAAGAGGCCATGAAGAAAGAGCGAGAGCCGGTGCCAGCGAATCCGACGCCTCAGGTCGTGATCTCTCCGCACGGTCCGCCCGAGATAGGCCACCAGGAAGCGAAGGCTGTCCGTGGTGGTCACGCTCCTCCTCGCTGCCGGGCGCTTCCGGAGGGAGCGATGGAGGCGGAAGAGATTCTTCCAGCGCCGGCTCCAGGACAGGCTCGGAAGGCTGCGCGCGCCATCGAGGTCGATGACGAGGGCCCGGGGTCCGGCAGCCTGCTCCTGGATCACGAGGTTCTTCAGGTTGAGATCGGCGTGAAAGATTCCGCCGTCGTGGAGGGCCCGGACGGCGGCGGCGGAGGCGCGCAGGATCTCGCGCTTGCGGCGCAGATCCCGGGGCGCCGTGCACCCGCCCAGGCTCACCAGCACGGAATCGAGGTCACGAGACTGGCGGAGCTCCCGGGTGAAGAGCGCGCCGTGATAGAGAAAGAAAAAGCGGCGCTCGACCGAAGCCGCGAGGACCTCGGTGGTCGGCACCCGACGGTCCCGCGCGTCCTGACTCGCCGTGAGCTCGCGAAGAGGGCGCCGGGGGCCCAGGAGCCAGTCGCGGGTGAGCACCCGCAGCAGACCTCCGTGGCGATAACGACGGACGATCATCCGCTCCTCCGAGCCTTCCGCCAGGGGGACCGAGGCCACGCCTCCTCGCCCCCGGTACTTCGTCGTGTCGACCCCGGGGAGGGACAGCAGCGCCTCGGTATCGTGCAGAGGCAGGGCGAGAAGCCGCCGCTTCTCCTCCTCGAGCACGGCGAGGGAGACCCTCCCCCTGTGCTCCCACACATAGCCCAAGGGCAGCTCCCCACAGGAGACGGCCTCGCTGTTCATGGGATCGACGGGACCTCCCGATCCGCGGCTGAAACCGACCCATGGTAGCAATCCGGGAGCTTGCATCGCCCTCCGGCAGTGCGACCCTGGAGCCATGGACCCGGGCTCGGATCGTCTCCGCATCCTCTTCGTTCGCCTCTCGGCGCTCGGAGACATCCTGTTCGCGCTTCCCGTCTTCACGAGGCTGAGGCAGGCGATGCCCGAGGCCCACATCACCTGGCTGGTGGATGATCGGGCCGCCTCGCTGCTCCGCGGCCATCCCGACATCGACGAGCTCCTCGTCTTCCCGAGAAAGGCCTGGAGCGAGGCCGTCCGCCATCCTCTGAAGTGGAGCGGACTGGCCCGGGACGCACGAGCCTTCCTGCGCCGGCTCCGCGGTGGTCACGACATCGCCCTCGATGTCCAGGGCAATCTCAAGAGCGGCATCCTCACCTACCTCTCGCGGGCCACGAGGAGGATCGGCTTCGCCCGCCGGAGCTGCCGCGAGGGAAACTGGCTCTTCACCAACGAGCACGTCGACCCACCCCGGGAGAAGCGGCACCGTCTCGAACGCGACCTCTCTCTGCTCTCCGCCCTCGACATGGAGCCCTCCTTTTGCGCTCCTCGCTTTCCCATCGAGAGCGAGAATCCCGCGGTGGATCGGCTCCTCAAGAGCGCTTTTCCGGGCAGGAACGGCAAGGCCGCGGGGCGTCCCCTCATCGTGCTCCACCCCGGCACGAGCCACTTCGGCGAGTTCAAGCGCTGGCCCTCCGATCGCTACGGCGCCACCGCGCACGCACTCGCCCGCAGCACACCTTGCGACATCCTCGTGACCTGGGGTCCCGATGAGGAGGATCTCGCCGATGCCGTCGTCGAGACCTCGCGCGGAGCCGCGGTGAAGAGTCCCCCGACCGGCTCCCTGAGGCAGCTTGCGGCTCTCCTTGCCCGGGCCGATCTCCTCGTGGCGGCGGACACGGGCCCTCTCCACATCGCCGCCCTCCTGGGCATTCCCGTGGTCGCGCTGTTCGGTCCCAAAGATCCGGACATCTACGCCCCGGTGCCCGTCCTCGCCCCCGTGGCCGTGGTCCGCGCCGGGGTCCCCTGCAGCCCATGCAAGCTCCGAAAGTGCGATCTCCGCATCTGCATGACCGAGATCGAGCCCGAGTGGGTGGTGGCTGCGGCTCTCCGCCTCCTCGAGGAAAGGATCGGCGCCGCCGATTCCCCCGCTTGCTGATCGGCTGACCCTGACGATTCTGGTCGGGGGCTCACTTGATACGGAAGGTGCGCCTCGCGGAAGCCACCCTGACCCTCGTCGGTCCCGGATCGGCTGTCTCCAGCACGACGGCCTGCAGGTGCAACTCCCGACCGCGGAATCTCTCCGCCGACGGGAGCTGGAGCCGTTGGCGGGCCATCCCCTCCGCGTCGAGCACGCCCTGCAGGGTTCTCTCGGGGTGGTCGAACGCGACCTCGAGCGCAAAGTCGGGCCCGGGACCCACGGGCGGCAAGAGGGGTGTCGCGCCCTCGGCTCCCACCGCGGAGAGGAAGATCGCATACGTCTCGCCCGGCCGCCCGCCGTCGAGCTCGATGTCCAGACTGGAACCGAGGGCCCCGTTCCCGCTCACCGAGAGGTGGAAGGGATCGAGATCGACGAGGCGAACGGCGCCGGCCGCGGGCGCTCTCCTTCCCGGAGACCCCAGGGCCAGCCGGGCGTTGCCCCGGCCGCCTGCGGCAGCCACGCTCGCACCCAGCGCCCCCCCCGACCTGCGACCCTCGATCCACTCGAGAAGAGCCCCGTCGCGGCTCGAAAAAACGTGCACCGTTCCCGCCCCCGTGAGCCCCCCCGGCGAGCTCCCCGGAGCTCCGACCACGACGTCGAAGGCCCCGTCGCCATCCACGTCGGGACACGCGCCCACCGCCGCCCCGAAGAAGTCCCGGGAGCCGCCGCCCTCGAGAGTGAGAAGCCTCGAGCCATCGGCGCCCGAGAGGACCAGAACCTCTCCCGCCCGGGGCCTGTCCCGCACCGTATGCTCGGGCGCTCCGGCCAGAAGATCGGGCTGGCCGTCGGAGTCGAGATCCGGAATCGACGCCAGTGCCGCGCCCAGCCGATCGCCGGCCTCACCCTCCACGCTGAACAGCGGCGTACCGTCCGCGGTGGAGAACGCCACCACCGTTCCGGCATCCGGCCTTTCCGACGTTCCCTGGAAGGGAGCTCCCGCGAAGAGATCCGCCTTGCCGTCGGCATCGAGGTCCGGAGCCCGGGCGAGGGCGAATCCGAGCCGTGCCTCGGCCACGGCGCCGTCGATCCTCAGCAGGAGCGCTCCCGTCTCGATCGAGTGGATGAAGATCGCCCCCGCTCGGGCCAGGGCGCGGGGGGCGCCGACCGCGAGGTCGTCCCGGCCCCCGCCGTCAAGGTCACCGACCACGGCAAGGGCGCGACCATAGCCCGCGTCGGGAACGGGAGACGGAAGCACGCGGAACACCTCGCCGGTGCTCCCCGACAGCAGCAGGACCTGGCCCGTCCCCGGAGCGCCCACCGCCACATCGGCCGCTCCGTCTCCGTCGAGGTCATCGAGGAGCCTCACCGCGGCCCCGAAGCTGTCACCCGTCTTCTGGCCTCTGGCTCGCCACAACCTCTCACCGGTGGTGGCGGCGAGGAGATCCACACACCCCGCGCCGTCCTTGGGAGCACCGACCAGGAGACGCGTCTCCTCCGCCTCGCCCCCCAGCTCGATGGAGAATCCGTAGCTCGCGGACTCGGTGCTCTCGTTTCTGGTGAGGATCTCCCGCGAGACCGGCAAATCGAGTCGCGTGAAGAGGGCGCCGCGGCCCTCGGTCTCGGCGCGGAAGTGGGACTCCATGGTGAGCCGGAAACCGTCGAGCTTGTCGAGGTCGAACTGGCTGGGGCTGGAGCCATCTGCCACCACGAGCGCAACCGCGAGCCGGAAGGAGTGGGGTGAGCTTCTGCCGGACGGTGACCTCTCACCGGTGAAGGCAACGACATCATCGATGGAGAAGACGAGGGGGACACCGTTGACGGTGACCCCGACCCGCGGAAGCTGGCTGCGCGGGGGGCCGCCCGGGTGCAGGGTGATGAGAGTTTGCGGCGGAACCTGCTCGGGGGGACGCAGTCCCATCGCGTAGTGGTCGAGCGCACCGTACCGGGTGAACGACTCCACGGTGGTGAAGGTCCCGTCTCCGTTGTTCCGCCACCGGTTGCCCTCGAGCACGGACGCTTCCGAATCGAGGTAGAAGCTCCAGTGAACGTCGCTTCTCCCCACGATGAAGAAGCTCTCGATCTGGAGGGCGGCCAGCCACTGGTGACCGATCTCGTGGGCGAGAAGAGTCACCGGCGTGGCCACGCGGTCGAACTCCACCACGGGATCGTAGGGACCGTCGGGAAGGCGGGTCAGGGAGTTGAGGTTCATGTACCCGCCCAGCTTCTGGGTGGGATAGCCGAGCTGAATGGCCACATCACGAATCTCGCGACCCAGTCCCGCGATCTCGTTTCTCACCGTGAGGTGGAACGCGAATCCGAACTCGGGCTTGAGCCCGTGATCGTTGTAGATGGCGAGAAGATCGAAGTCGTCGGGGTGGCTCTGGCTGAAGACCTGGGTGGTCCGCGAGGAATCGCTGAAGCCCCCGACGGAGAGCCGGCCATCGTCGACGAGAATCGCCGTGTCGCCGATGTCCCGATCGCCGGTCACCCCTCGCTGGCCCGTGGCGAGCTCGTGTCCCTCGCGCAATGCGGCGATCTTGTCGCGGATCCTGTCCTGGAGGTCGGCCGCGGTGCTGCATCCCTCTTCGGCCTGCGGCCGGCCGACCGCCGGCAACGCGACGAGACAGACGAGCAGGAGCCCCGGAGCCCTCGCGAGTACGGCAGCGGAGAGACGATGAGCTTGTTGCATGAATGAAGGAGCCCGGTGGGTCGCGCCAGGGCCAGGACCCCAGGGGAGCGGCGTGCTGTCGTTCATTGTAACGCCCCCGGGCTCGGTTCGCAATTCGGGTCGGAAACGGCCCCCACCCCTCACCCGCCATCCCGGCCCCGGCCGGCGCCAGGCCACGGCAGAGAGAGTCGTCGACGAGCTCCAGCGAAGTAAAGGCGCAGAAGGGCCGCTCGGACGGGCCGCCGCTCCTGAATCGTTCGCGTCAGCCCTGATCCTTGTTGATCCCGTAGACCTTGATCTTCTCGTGGACGGTCTTGCGGGCGATCCCCAGCACCTCGGCGGCACGAGTGATGTTCCAGCCGTGGAAGCGGAGCACCTTGACGATGTAGTCCCGCTCCACCTCGCTGATGGTCGGGAACGGGGACTGGATCGTTCGCGACCGATGGCGAACGCCGTAGGGAAAATCCTCCGGCCAGAGGACGTCTCCCTCGCAGAGCACGACCGCGTGCTCGATCGCGTTCTCGAGCTCGCGCACGTTTCCTTCCCACGGAAACTGCTTCAGGAGCTCGATGACCTTGGGCGAGACCCCACGGATGCGCTTCCGGTTCTTGAGGCTGAACTTGCTCACGAAGTGGGTGACCAGCGGCTCGATATCGTCCTGCCGTTCCCTGAGGGGAGGGACCTCGACCTCGATTCCCCGGAGCCGGAAGAAGAGATCCTGGCGGAATCGCCCCTCCCGCATCTCCTGATTGAGATCCTTGTTCGTGGCCGATACGACCCGAACGTCGACGGGCACGGGCTGGGTACCGGACAACCGCTCGATGACCCGTTCCTGAAGGGTGCGGAGAAGCTTGACCTGCAGGGACTGGGGCATCTCCCCCACCTCGTCCAGGAACAGGGTGCCACCCGTGGCGAGCTCGAACTTTCCTGGTTTGCCCTTGGGGTCCGAGCCGGAGATACCGGAATTGGGGGCGTATCCGAAGAGCTCGCTCTCGAAGAGCGTCTCGGGGATGGCCCCGCAGTTGAGGGCCACGAAAGGGCCGTCCTTGCGCGAGGACAGGGAGTGAAGGGCCCGGGCCATGAGCTCCTTGCCGGTACCGGTCTCGCCCCGGATCAAGACCGCGATCTCCGAGTCAGCCACCTTGGAGACCATGTCCATGACCGCCGCCATGACCGAGCTCGTCCCCACCACCACCGCGTCGGAATCCCCACGAGACTGGAGCTCCGAGGCGTCCTCCTTGGCCTTCCGGTAGAGTCGGGCGTTGCCGATGGCGATGCCGGCCAGGTTGCCGAGGGTCGCGAACAGCTCGAGGTCGCTGTCGGAGAAGATTCCGGCCTGGGCACGGTTGTCCGCGTAGAGGATTCCCACGACCTGGTCCCGGAAGAGCAGCGGCGCGCAGAGCGCCGAGAGCACCTGGCTCTCGATGATGCTTCGTACTTTCTTCAGACGCTCATCCGACACCGCATCCTTGGTGAGGATGGCCTGGCGGTTGTTGTAGACGTCGAAGATGATCGTCTTGGAGATCTTCACCTGGTCGGGATCGAGCTTCTCTCCGCTCTTGTCGCGGATCACCTCGTAGCAGAGCTCCTTCGATCCGGGATCGATGAGGGCCACGAAGGCTCGCTCTGCTTTCAGCTCGGAGAAGATCGTGGTGAGGATCGAGTCCAGGACCGCTCCGTAGTCCTCCATGTTCTGGTTGAGGACCTGTCCGATCTCGTAGAACAGGTGGAAGACCCGGTCCCGGCCACGATCCAGGCTCACGGATGACTTGACGTCCACACGCATGCTCTTCTGCGCGGTCTGGGCCATGGTCTGGGTGGCGGAGTCAAAGCCCGACGCCACGACCTCGAGGACCGGAGGATCCTGCTCCCCCTCGGGGTCATTCTGGTACAGGAAGAGCGTCTCCCCGATGAGGACCTCGTCACCATCCTGAAGGGGACAACCGGTACAGGGCTTGCCGTTGACGAGGGTGGAGTTCCTGCTGCCCAGATCATGGATGACGAAGGCACTGCCCTCCCGGGTGATCCGCGAATGCTCACGCGAGACCGACCCGTCCCGGATGACCACGTCGTTGCCGGCATCGCGGCCGAGAAAGACCTCTTCCTTGCGCAGCAGGGACTCGGACTGCACCGGGCCGCCGCAGACCCATTTCAACTGCGCCATGGAATCGTCATCCTTCCCGATCAAGAGCAGGAGCTTCTCGGGGAGGGGTGCTCGCCACCTCCCGGAGCCAGGACACGAGGATAACCTGAAGTTCCGCCGAGGAGACCCCTTGCCCCTTCTCGACCAGCTCCACCCGCGCCCCGGGTGCGCGGCAGTGCAGATCCCGGGCCCGATCGTCGGCCCCGCCTCCCGCCGCCTTTAGGTTCAGAAAGAGAAGCGGCCGGCTCCCGACGGACGCCACCAGCTCACCGGCATCGACCAGCCGGAGAAGCCTCGCGAGGCCCTTCTCCTTTCCCTCGGCAAGCTGGATCCCTTCGGTCTCGACGAGTCGCCCCGAGCCCCGGGTCAGCACCAGGGCCAACCCGAGCGCGTCTGGCAGTCGGACCAGGACGGCCGCCGCCGGCGCGGCATCCTCCGTACCCACGACGAGAACCTGCCCCGCGGCGAGGTCCGGACGGGCAAGAGCGAATTCAAGGACCTGAACGGCGTCGACCACGGCATCGCGACGCTGGAGAAGCCCCTCCAGGATCCGGTTCCTTCCTTGCACGAGGCTGCCCGCGACGAGATCGGGGGAGAGCGGAACGACGGTCGCAAAGCCCCGGGAGCGAAGACCCCGGGCCAGTGTCAGCGCAGTCTCTTCACCTCCTGCGCGGGGGACGCAGAGCACGACCGTCGACGGGGCACCCGCGTCGGGAAGGAACACGAGCCCCCGGACCCAGACCCCATCCCACCGCCGGTAACGGAGCTCGAAGGAGCGCTCCGCACCCTCCGTCCAGGTCACCGTGTCCCGATCGGGACCGGGAAGAGAGCCGTAGAAGAGCTCCAGGCCTCTCTCCAGGCTGACCGGTTGCCGGCCCAGCGGGGGCTCCGCAGCCACGAGAGGGGTGGTCACGAAGAAGGTCACCAGGCATGCCCCTGCGGCAAGAAGACCCCTTGGTCCCCCCATCGTTCCACCTCCGGGAAGTCTCCTGGCAAGGTCCGAGGATCACCAGGCCCCCGGTCGGGGGACCGCCGTCCCAACCCCTGCCAAGAACGGGAATTGTCCGTTTCGAGGGAGCCGGTTGCAACACGGGCGAGCCGGCTCTGCTCCGTCCTCTGCCAAACTGGCACCCGCCCCCCCCCGCGCTCGGCCGGCGCGCCATGCCATGTTGGCAGAAACCCGGTGGCATCGGGGGCCGAGGCCCTCCGGATATGAAGGCAAACCACTCTAACATAAATACTTACACAGTTCATCGACGCCACGACCACAGGTTGGCACCTCGTTTGCGCCCTGAGTCTCGATCGCCCCCCTCCGGGAATCCAGGTCTCCTGGCAAGGGCGGGAAGGAGCATCATGGCCAAGAGCGAGGAAACCCGCGCCCTATCGGTACGCGAGCCTTTCTCGGTCCTGGTGGCCGACGACGAGGAAGGCTATCGCGATGCGCTGGCCGAGCTCCTCGCCGGCGAAGGGTACCGGGTGTTCTGCACCGACTGTGGGATGGGCGCCTTACAGGTCTTGCAGGTCAAGAGGATCCACCTGGGGATTCTCGACATGCACATGTCGGATATCACCGGAATCGAGATCATCAGCACCCTCTCGAGCCTTCCGCGGGCCGTTCCCGCCATTCTCATGACGGCGGACCACTCCAAGGAGACCCGCCTGAAGGCAATGGGAGTGGGGGCATTCACCGTCGTCACCAAGCCCTTCACGCCGGATGCCGTGAAGAGGATCGTTCGTCAGATCATTCACAAGTTCTACGAGAACTGAGCAAGAAGCTCCAAGAAGGAGGAACCTCGATGGCCAAGACGGCGACGAAGACCACCATCAAGCCGCTCAACGACAAGATCCTCGTCAAGCGACTCGAAGCCGAGGAACGCACCGCCGGTGGGATCGTTCTCCCGGACACCGCCAAGGAGAAGCCTCGCGAAGGCAAGGTGATCTCGCTCGGCCAGGGACGCCTCAACGACAAGGGCGAGCGTCAGGCCTTCCAGCTCAAGATCAACGACACCATCATCTTCAACTCCTACGCCGGCACCGAGGTCAAGATCGACGGCGAGGAGTTCCTGATCATGTCCGAGGACGATGTCCTGGCCGTGATCGACTGACACGTCGACCAGGAACGCAAGGAAGGGAACCACGCCCGGTTGTCCAGCCCGCAGGACGGCGCACCGCCGCCGCGGCCAGAGGAGGAATGAAAGGTCCATGGCACCGAAGAAAATCGCATACGATCAGGAGGCTCGCGAGCGCATTCGTCGCGGCGTCCAGAAGCTTGCCCGAACCGTCAAGGTGACTCTCGGCCCTCGTGGCCGGAACGTCATCATCGAGAAGAGCTTCGGCTCCCCCACCGTCACCAAGGACGGCGTCACCGTCGCCAAGGAGATCGAGCTCGAGGACCACTTCGAGAACATCGGCGCACAGATGGTCAAGGAGGTTGCCTCCAAGACGTCGAGCATTGCCGGTGACGGTACCACCACTGCCACCGTACTCGCCGAGTCGATCTTCGAAGAGGGTCTCAAGAACGTCATCGGGGGGGTGAACCCGCTCCAGATGCGTCGTGGCATCGAGAAGGCCGTGGACGCGGTGGTGACCAAGCTCAAGGGGATGAGCAAGAAGATCAAGGACAAGAAGGAGACGAGCCACGTCGCCTCCATTGCCGCCAACAACGACCCGGAGATCGGCGACATGATCGCCGAGGCCATGGAGAAGGTCGGCAAGGACGGCGTGATCACGGTCGAGGAGGGCAAGGGACTCCAGACCGAGGTGGAGTGGGTCGAGGGCATGCAGTTCGACAAGGGCTACCTGTCACCCTACTTCGTGACCTCGCCCGAGCACATGGAGTGCGTGCTCGAGAAGCCGTACATCCTCATCCACGAGAAGAAGATCAGTGCGGTCAAGGACATCGTCCCTCTGCTGGAGAAGACCGCCAAGACCGGTCGTCCGGTGCTCCTCCTCGCCGAGGATATCGAGGGAGAGGCTCTCGCCACCCTGGTGGTGAACAAGCTCCGCGGAACCCTCCAGGTGGCCGCCGTCAAGGCCCCGGGCTTCGGCGATCGCCGCAAGGCCATGCTCGGTGACATCGGCGTTCTCACCGGTGGCAATCCGGTGTTCGAGGACCTCGGCAGCGACCTCGAGAACGTTCGCCTCGAGGACCTCGGTCAGGCCAAGAAGGTCGTGATCACCAAGGACACGACCACGATCGTCGAGGGCGCCGGCAAGTCCGACGCCATCAAGGCCCGCATCAGCCAGATCCGCGCCGAAATCGAGAGCACTACCTCCGACTACGATCGTGAGAAGCTCGAGGAGCGCCTGGCCAAGCTCTCGGGTGGTGTGGCTCAGATCAACGTCGGCGCCGCCACCGAGTCCGAGATGAAGGAGAGGAAGGCGCGGGTCGAGGACGCCCTCCACGCCACGCGCGCCGCCGTCGAGGAGGGAATTCTCCCCGGTGGCGGAGTCGCTCTCCTGCGCGCCAGCAAGGCTCTCGACGATCTCAAGGTCGATGGCGACGAGGCCGTGGGCGTGAGCATCATCCGCCGCTCCCTCGAGTCCCCGCTGCGTCAGATCGCCGCCAACTCGGGCGTTGATGGAGCCATCGTGCTCCAGAAGATCCTCGATGACAAGAACCAGAATGCGGGCTACGACGCCGCGTCGGGCACCTATGTCGACATGGTCGCCTCGGGCATCATCGACCCCACCAAGGTGACGCGCTCGGCGCTCCAGAATGCCGCCAGCATCGCCATCCTCCTCCTCACCACCGAGGCGGTCATCACGGAGATGCCGCAGGAGAAGGCGGAGTCGGCCGGGATGCCCCACGGCGGAATGTATTGATGGGGAGCGAGGGGTCGCAAGGACTCCTCTGATTCGCTGATTATCGACGCGGGGGTCGCGCGCGAGCGCGGCCCCCGGTCTTTTTCGCGGGTCGGGCACTGCCTCCGGGGCTCTTGGCCGACCGGGAACCGCCCCGGCTCCCCTTGGCGACCCCGCTGCCCTTGGCGGCCCCGGTGCTCTTGCCAGCCCCGCTGCCCTTGCCAGGCCCGCTGCCCTTGCCAGGCCCGGTGCCCTTGGCCACCCGGGTGCGCGAAGCGCCCCCGCTGGTCCTGGCCGGACGCGTGCCCGTCTTCTTGCGGCGCGGAGGGGCCCCTCTCCCTCGAACAACGGCCTCTGGCTCGGCCTCGGAGCCCGCGGCAAACGAGCGAAGGGCCGTCACCTCCTCGGGCCTCAGAGGACGGTAGGCCCCCGTCCGGAGGCTTCCCAGCGCCACCGGTCCCACCGCCACCCGCCGGAGCGCCACGACAGGATTCCCCACCTTGGCGAACATCCTGCGGACCTCCCGGTTCTTTCCCTCCTGCAGGGTGACCGTGACCTGGGTCACGTGCTTCTCGGGCTTGATCCGCTCGATCTTGAGCCCCTCGCAGCGCCCATCCGACAACCACATGCCTCGCTCGAGGGTCTCGCGGGCCTGGCTCGTGAGCCTTCCCCGGACCCTCGCCACGTAGGTCTTGGACATCCCGTGGCGAGGATGGGAGATGCGCTGGGCGAGCTCTCCATCATTGGTGACGAGCAGGAGACCGTCGGTGTCGAAGTCGAGCCGCCCTACCGGAAAGACCCGGCGACCCAGGGGCGCGAGGAGCGCCATGATGGTGGGCCGCGACCGGTCATCGGAGGACGTGGTCAGGACGCCGCGAGGCTTGTTCAAGGCGTAGTAGACGGGGCGCTCCGCCCGCAGCTGCTCACCGTCCAGTCGGACGACGGAGACGGCCGGATCCGCCGACACCCCGAGCTGGGTCACGACGGTCCCGTCGACGGTCACGCGGCCGGCGAGGATCAGCTCCTCACAGGCACGTCGTGAGGCAACTCCGGTCTGGGCCAGGAGCTTCTGGAGGCGCACCTTCATGAGGACGAGGATACCCCCGGATCGACCCGCCGGCGAGCCCCTGCTCGTCGGGCAAGAAGGAGCAGGGCCTCTTCGCCGGACGGGACCGGGCCGGCTCGCCCACCGGCGGGGCCGGAGCAGGCTCCGGGTCCGGACCCTTCATGAGGGCGGTCCCTCGTGAATCGGTCGGCCTAAAAGGGGTCGTCCAGCTCGCCGATGAGCCGCTCGAGAGCCAGAAGGAGCTTGCCCTCGGTCTCGTAGCGATTGGTCCGCACCAGCTTGCGCACGACGCGGATCTTGTCCCGACGCCAGGGGTCGGTCCGCGACAGGTCGGACAGGAGTCGATCGAGGTCCAGGGAATCCACGGGGCTGCCTCCGGGTTCACGGTGCCGGGGGAAGATCCCGGTGTCCGCCACCCTCGTTTCGGCCCCCGCTCTCATCGTGGCTTGCCTTGCCACGGCACGAACCTCCAACCCCAAAAAGGATGGTGACTTGTGAGCCGACCCCTGGAGTTCAGGGCCCCGGCTCGACACCTGTGTCTATCGGCTCGGCGGAGGCGGATCTTGACCGGGGATCCGGTCCGATTCCGCCCCGAGAAAGACAAGGGTGGAGCGTCCGTAAATCCTCTCGTCCTGGACCTGAAGCCGACCCGTCGGGACCACGAAGCCGGCCTCCCGCTCGACGTGGAGAAGGACCGTCGCTTCCTCGGCCAGGTTGCGAGCGAGGGCCTCCGAAACGAGGAGCTCGGCGAGCCGTCCCCGCCCCTTGTCCTCCCGGAGGAGGGAATACGGTGGATCCAGGAACACGAGGTCGAGGAGACCGCTCGTGGGGTCGCGACGTTCGACGTGCCGGAACACGCATCCTCTCTGGCGTCGCGCCTCGTCCTCGCCGATTCGCAGCTTTTGAAGGTTGCGCCCCAGGGTCTCGAGGGCCCCCCGACCAAGGTCGACGAATTCGCAGGACAGAGCCCCCCGACTCAACGCCTCGAGGCCGAAGCTCCCGGTGCCGCAGAAGAGATCGGCCACACGCGCTCCCGCCACCGATGGCCCCAGAATATTGAACACCGCCTGACGCGCCTTATCGAGCAACGGACGGGTGTCCGTTCCCCGGAAGTCCGCAAGGCGGGTTCCGCGGTACTTTCCGCCGATGATCCGCATTTGAGGAGAGTCACCAGGAGAGTAAGCTATCGGGCACAGCACTCCTCCGCCGGCGGTCGGAGAGGAGTCATCATTCGGGCCGCGGCCCCCTTTCTCGGGTCGCACCACTCGGGGAGGGAGCATGGCCGATCATACCCGACGAGGCGCCACCGCAACCACGGGCGAGCCCGGAAACGCGGGGCGCGAGATCTTCTCCGGCACCATCGTGGCGCTGCCCACCCCCTTCCGGGGGGATGTCGTTGATCACGAGGCCCTGGCGTCTCATGTGCGCTGGCTGGTGGAAAAGGGTGTCCGTGGCGTGTCCCCCTGCGGAACCACCGGGGAGGCACCGGTGCTGTCGACCGACGAGCAGAAGCAGGTGATCGAGACCGTGCTGGAGGCCGCGGAGGGTCGGGTCCCGGTTCTTGCGGGAACGGGGTCCAACGACACGCGGAAGACCGTATCCCTGTCCCTGGCCGCAGCCCGTGCCGGCTCGTCCGGCCTGCTCGTGGTGACTCCGTACTACAACCGCCCCACCCAGGAGGGGCTCTATCGTCACTACGCCACCCTCGCGGCGGCCGTCGATCTTCCCATCGTGCTCTACAGCGTTCCGGGCCGTACGGGCACCGAGCTCGCGCCCGAGACCGTGGCGCGGCTGAGCGCCATCGACGGGGTGGTCGCTCTCAAGGAAGCGGGCGGCTCGGTGGATCGGGTGAGCCGGATCCGATCCGAGTGCGATCTTCCGATTCTCTCCGGTGACGACAACCTGACCCTTCCCATGCTCGCGGTCGGGGCACGAGGGGTCATCTCCGTGGCCGCCAACCTGGTCCCCGATCTCGTGGAGGGGATGATCGTCGCCTTCGAGCAGAACCGGGTCGCCGAGGCGCGCGGGCTCCACGAAAGGACCTATCCCCTGACGCGCGCCCTCTTTCACGAGACGAACCCGGCTCCCGTCAAGGCAGCACTGGCGCTGATGGGGAAGATGCAGGCCGCCGTGCGTGCGCCCCTGGTCGAGGCCGGGGAGGCCACGAGAACCCTGTTGGCCCGGGAGCTCGAGGCCCTCGGAATCGCGAGCGCCCACAGCATGGCTGACGGCAACCGGGAGCTGACGGCAACCGGGAGCTGACGGCTCCTCGGACTCCTAGCGAGCCAGGACCAGCTGCTCGACGCGATACGGTACGTCGGACCTCTGCTTGAGCTCTCCCATGAGGCTCCGCGACCAACCCTCGTGGGTCCGGATCACCTTGGCACCCACGAGGGCCGGATCTCCGGATCCCTCGTCGAGGTCCGAGACGATGTCGGCCCACTCCGCGCGCAGGACCCCGCGCGTCGTGAGGGCCAGCCACCGCCCGGTGGACTTCCTCGCCAAGATCATGTGGTCCAAGGACTTGTCGTCCGTAAGAACCACCTGCCGGCAATGGATGTCCGGATCTTCTTCGACTCTGGAGTAGAAATCATAGAGCTTCACGTCGTTGCCCTCCCGCCGCTCGAGGACCACCTGTACCGAAAGTCATTCTTGGCGGAAGGAGGGGGGTGTCAAGGCCAGGGAACACAAAAAAATGTGCCTGCCGTCCCGCTAGCCCCTACATCTTGTATCAAGCTCTTCCGCACCAGGACCTTGCGCTGGGGGAGGCCTTCAGCCTAGAATCGGGCCGGGCCAGAGGTGAGGCGACGCCAGACGACGTTCCGGATCGCTCGGACGGGCACGGGGCCCGCCTTTTCCGGAACTTTTTGCGAGGAGGCCTCATCCTAACTGGCGGTGAGGACAATGTGTCTCTGGGTCAGGACCCGGATCGGGAACTCCTCGAGCAATGGCTCACCGGCGACCCAGTGGAGGTCGAGAGAAGCTTCGCGAGCCTGTACGACAAGTATCAGGCCCGGATCTTCAGCCTGGGGCTCCGCATCACCGGTGACCATGGGGCTGCGAGCGACGTGGTGCAAGATACGTTCGTCGCCGCCTACGAGAAGGTCGACTCCTTCCGGGGTCAGGCTCTTTTTTCGAGCTGGCTGACTCGGATCGGGATCAACTTCGCCCTCGAACGAAGGCGAAGAGACTCCCGGACCGTGGGGCTTCCTCGAAAGCGGGGCCACGACCCGGAGAACGACGCGGCTGATCTGCCGGAGCTTGTCGATCCTCGGGACCGATCGCCCGACCGGGCGTTGATCGATCGCGAGGAAAAGGCCGGTGTCCAGGAGGTCATCCGACGTCTTCCTCCTCGCTACATGACGGTCATCTTGCTTCGCTACGTGGAGGAGATGGCCTACGAAGAGGTCGCACGCGTCCTCGATTGTTCGGTGGGTACGGTGAAATCGAGGCTCAATAGAGCCCATAAGATGCTCGAAGGAATGTTGGCCGGCCTGAGCGAACGCAAGGAGCCGGAGACCGAGACCGAGAACGAATGACCTGTCGCAACACACGGGAAAACCTGGTCGACTACCTGGACGGCACGGCACCCGATGCCATCCGCACAGCGATCGAGGTGGAGCTGAGCACGTGCCCCGCGTGCCGCTCGACCGTGAGGCAGGCCCGGGAGCTGAGGAGGGAGCTCGCCGCTCTCCCTCGACAAGACACTCCGCCAACGGTGCGGAAGGCCGTTCTGGAGGCCGTTCGGAGGTCCGTTTCCCTCCAAAGCAAGCAGAACGACCCCCCGAAGAGGCTCCTTCTGCAGTTCCCCCGGCCGCTGGTCCCCCGGCCGCTGGTCCCCCGGCCGCTGGCCGCGGCCGCCCTTCTCCTCGTGGGGACGATCGGAGCGTTTGTCGTGGGATCCTCCTTGCTCCCGGGCCGGGAGCCGCTCCGGGTCGTGATCCTCGACGTCGATCGCGATCTCGATGCCGACCAGCGTACCCGGCTGACCAAGGCCGACCCGTTCGCGGGCATCACCGTAGCCGATTTGGGCTTCACGGCGAACGAGCGCAAGGAGGGGCCGCAATGATGGCTGTCCGCTCCCGCACTTCTTCCGCCCTCCTCGTCCCCCTCTTTGCCCTCCTCCTGCTCATCACGATCGGTGCCCGCGGCTGCCAGACCCGTAACGGCGAGGAGCTGCGCGCTCTGCTGCAGCAGCACATCGACGCCCTGGACACCGTGGTGATCCGTGCCCTGGAGACCCACATCTTCTATCCCGATCCCGAGCTCGATGGAGGCCAGGAGGCCCAGATCTCACGGCTCGTGATCCGGAAGGGAAGCCTGACCCTCGGCATCGCCAGCTACTCTCACATCGAGCCGATCTCCCGCTGGAAATCCGATTCTTCGACCGCCTTCGATCCAGGAACGGGAGAGGAGATCTACGCCGACCTCTGGAGCTTCGACGTGCTCGACCTGGACAGGCTCGTCGAGAACTACCGCGCCCAGAAGCTCCGCGAGAATGTGGACTGGGACGGTCGGCTGGGCACGGAATACGCCCTCTTGCCCATCGGTCGTTTTGGCCCCTCTTTCCGGCTCACCATCGACTGCGACACGGGGATCATCGTGCGGGCTCTGCTGCTCGACGAGAGCGGCCGGCGGGAGCGCCTCTCCTCGCTGCGTGACCTGGCCATCCTCGACAACGTCCCGGTGGAGCTCGCGACCCGGTTGGAGCGCCAGGCACAGGCCGAGGTCCGTCGGAACAGGGCTCGCGAGGAAAGCCTCCTCGGTCCCGACGACGTGCGTCAGATCATTCCCGATTTCGACCTCCCCGAGGAGCTGCCCAGCGGTTACGGGCGCCGCGAAATGCGGCGCTTCGTCGACGCAAGAAGCGTCCACGGAGTGATCGGCGAGTACACCGACGGCGTCCTCCGATTGAGCGTGGTGGCGCTGCCCCACCACGGAATGTCATCCGCGGACATCCTCGGGGTGACCGCCGGCTTTTCGGATGGTGGGGTCACGGCGAGAGAGAGCCTTCCCATCTTCCGGCAGTCGGTGCGCCAGGGTGGCCTGACCACCTTCAAGAGCCTGAGCCCTCCCGTGGACCTCATGATCGTGACTCACCTCCCCGATGCCAACGTGGGCGCGGTTTTCGAGGCCATCGGTCGATAGGTCCGGCCCTCGTGAATCCTCCGGGCTCGCTTGCCAAGACCCTCTTGTCCTGCTTCAATAGCGCTGGCGGCGGTTGGTAACGGACTCCCCGGTTGATCGTTCATTTGTCGACAGGAGCCCGGCCATGGCACCTCCACGGTGCTTCGCGCCCAGGAGTACACGCGCATGGCATTCGAGGGGCTCAGGCGTTTCACCCGCTCACTCATGGGTGCACTGCGCCGCGAACGGTCGCAGGGCCGGCGCGGCCCCCGGAACGAGAACCGCGAAGGGCGCGTTCTTTGCGTGGCCAGCGGCAAAGGGGGCACCGGCAAGACGGTCATGGTCGTGAACCTGGCCACCGCCATGGCCCGGAAAGGCAAGAAGGTCCTCATCCTCGACGCGGACCTTGGTCTTGCCAACGCCCACCTGCTCCTCGGAATGACCCCTCGCTACAATCTGTCCCACGTCCTCAACGAAAAGACGAGCCTCGAGGAGATCATCGAGCCGGGCCCCGAGGGCATCTCCCTCATCTCGGGAGGATCGGGCATTTCCCAGCTCGCTGCTCTCGATGAGTATCATCTGTTCCGCCTCATCCGCCAGGTCGCCGCCCTCGAGGGCAACCACGACCTCATCATCATCGACACATCGGCGGGCATCGCCCCCCAGACCATGGTCTTTCTCTACGCCGCGCGCGAGATCCTGCTCGTCACCACTCCTGACATCACCGCCATGACCGACGCCTATGCGATGGTCAAGACCCTGCTCCAGAGGAGCGCCGACACCCGGATCGCGCTGGTGGCCAACCGCGTTCGCTCCCAGGAAGAGGCCGACGGCGTCCACGAGAAGCTCGACCGCGTTTCGCGACGGTTTCTCCGCCAGCCCATCTCTTTCTGGGGCAGCGTTCCCTTCGATCGCTGCATTCCTCGGTCCATCCACATGAAGGAGCCCGTGTTGCGCTCCTTCCCCCGTTCCGAGGCATCACGAGCCATCGACAGGATCGTGCGTCGCATGCTCGCCGAGCGCCCCGGCCCGCAGGACCGAAAGGTCCTCGATCGCACCCTGCAGGACGCGCTCAGCCGCTAGGAGTCTGCGTCACGGGGCGCAGATCAGCCCGAGTGAAGGCGCTCCATCTCGAGCAGGACTGCCGGTCCGTAGGTCTCGGCCCGCCAGGCGTCCAGGGCCTCGATGCGAGAGACGTCCTCCATGTTCCTCGGCGCGGCGCGCACGAAGGCCAGCAGGAGGTCGTTTTTGAGCACGCGATGGGGCATCACTCCGCGCTCGAGCGCCTGAGCGTCCCGCCACTTGCGGAGCCCGTCGAAGAGGCGTGACTCCTCCGGAGTGAGCCGGGGGCGCGCATTGCCGCGATCCGGGGGCGGAGGCAGCCGCAGGGGACCGAGCTCCCGCGCCGCCCGGATCGTTTCCAGCACGGCCCCGGCGAGCGGACGCCCCCGGCGCGGAAAGGAGCGGATGTCCTGGAGATCGTGGGGACGCGTCGGCCTTCGCCTCGCGAGGTGCATCAACGTGGCATCCCCCATGATCCGGAAGGGTGCGGTGTCGCTCTCCTGGGCCAGACGATTGCGCAAGACGAAGAGCTCGCGCAGGATCCTGACCCCCAGGGGATCGAGGTCCTTGGCCCCCTTGATCCGGGCGAAGTCATCGGCCCGGAAGGGGCGGGGCTCCCACTGCTTGTTCTCGAGAAGGCGGAAATCGCTCTCCGCCTCGTCGACCCGACCCAGCTCGACCAGCCTCTCCAGGAGCTGCTCCCGCAGGGCGAGGAGATGGTGCGTGTCGAGGGCCGCATACTGGATCTGCGATTCGGTGAGCGGGCGTCGTCGCCAGTCGCTACGCTGCTCCTTCTTGGAGAGCTCCAGCCCGAAGAAGCGATGAAGGAGTCCGGCCAGGCTGCATTGCTCGATTCCGAGGACCTGGGCCGCGATGAGGGTATCGAAGACCCCGCGCACCCCGATGTCCAGGTGATGGCGAAGCAGGATCACGTCGTTCTCGGCCGCGTGGAAGACCTTGGTCACCCCGGGGTCCTCGAGCAAGTTCCGGAACACCGTGAGGTCTTCGACCCCCAGGGGATCGACGAGGATGTCCTGGTCCCGCGTCGAAACCTGGATGAGGCAGACCTTTTCCCGGTAGGCGTAGAAGCTATCGGACTCCGTGTCGACGCCGACGATGTCGGCCGACTCCACCGCGAGGGCGAATCGACCCATGTCTCGATCGGACTCGATCAATACGGGATGTGACGGTACGGTCATCGCGGGGCTGCTCGATCCTCGACCCACATCCTTGGGGCTCAACTCCCGGGGATTGTAGTGGCTCGAGCCGGAAGTTGCGAGGGAGCGATCCGGTCCCCGTGGAGATCTCCTGGCCCTGGGTTGCCCCCGGCGGCCCCCGCCCCCTGTCCCGGTGACTTCAGAGCGACTCCGATGCCACCCCTACCTTGACGTAGGGGGTAACATGGGGTAGACGAGAGGAGCTCGCGGCGCTCCCCACCCCCGAGAAAGGACCGAACATGACGTCCGCCCGCCCTGGCCTGGCCCTGATCGCGTCGCTCACCACCTTGCTCCTCTCGGGCTGCGCGACCCCCATCGCGAACGCCTACAAGGAGTCCCGGGTGCCGAGCCCGCCCCACGTGCTGGCGGCCAGGGGAATCGCCCTGGCCGAGATGCTCGTGCTCAACCCGGCCCTCTACTACCCGCTCGAGATGATGGGCATCGCTGACTTCGACCTCGTGTGGAAGAACGATGAACCGGATCCGCTCCGCTACGACGATCCGACCCTGTTCTCCCTTCCGATGACCGAGTCGGGTACCGAGGCCTCCCCGGTCTTCGAGGAACCCGTCGAAGAGTCCATTACGGAATCTTCCGGAGTGGACATGGAGGACCCTCCCCCGCTCGCTGATGGTTCCTGATTGGCAAGACCGTACGACCTTTTGCGTGCCCTGACTTTCGTGGCCGCTCGGGGGAACGGGTAGAGGGACGGAAAGATCGTGACCGAGGCTCTCGTCATCATGGCCAAGGAGCCGCGACCCGGCCTCGTCAAGACGAGGCTCGTGCCGAGGCTGACCCAGGAGCAAGCCAGCGCTTTTTACGCGGCCATGCTCGAGGACGTGCTCTCCCAGACCACGAAGGAGCACACCACCCGCTCGACCTTCGTGGCCTTTCATCCCCTCACCGCCCGACCCTGGTTCGTCGCTCGCACCAATCCCCCTCTTCGCTCCATTCCCCAGAGGGGCCCTGACCTGGGGACCCGGCTCGCCAAGGTGTTCGACGACATCGCCATGGAGGGATACACCCGGATGGTGGTTCGCAACAGCGACTCCCCCGACCTCCCCGTCGAGACTCTCGAAGCCGCATTCGCAACCCTCGCCTCGTCGGATGTCGTGCTCTGCCCCGACTCGGGAGGAGGTTACGGAGTGGTCGGCCTGAACAGACCCTGCCCGGAGCTCTTCACGAGCGTGGAGATGAGCACCGAGTCCGTCCTCGCGAGAACCCTCGAGCTGACGCGCCGCCTCGGCCTCCGGGCATCGCTGCTGGATCCCGTCCCGGACATCGATACCAGCGAGGACCTCGACCGCCTCGTGCGAACGATCACCGAGAGCGACCCACGGTCCCGGAGGCGTATTCCGGCCACGGTTGCCATGCTCGAGGAGCTGGGGCTGCTGGACAGGATCGCGTGAGCGCCTCCGGCTCGCCGCGCCTGCCCCCCCCCCGCGACGAGAAAGGAACAATGATGGTTTCCCCTCGCCCCCGGACTCGCACCCATCGAGCCTGCCGGCGGAATCTCTCCACCATCGGGCTCGTCTTCCTCGTGCCCCTGCTCGCATCCCGGCCTTTGGCCCAGGAGACGCCGATCGAGCCCCCTGGCCTCTCCGAGCTTCACCACATCGACTCCGGCCCGCTGGAAGAGCTGCGGGAGCGGTGCAAGTCCCCCGCACTCCGCACCAAGGTCACGCGCAACCTCTCGGACCTGAGGGCCCGCGCCATCCTCCACGACATCCGGGGCGGAGAGCTCCAGAAAGAGGTCCTGGAGCAGATCAAGAACGAGACGGTCGCCGCCGTGCGGGCGAGCGAACGATCGGAGGGGCTGACCCTGCGCATGGCTCCCCCTCGGGTCGTGATCTCCGAACGGCTGAAGATCGTCTGCGTGACGTACTCCTTCGCCGGACACGAGGTCACCCCCTCGTTCCGGAAGGACCGGCTATGGATCCGCTTCTTCGTTTGCCCCGACCTCGACACGGCCAGTCTCTTCGCCTGGTTCCGCCGCGGCAACGAGCTTCCTCCGATCGCCCCCGGAGACAAGCAACTTCCCGTCGAGAGCCACGACCTCGGCCTGTTCTACTTCGACGAGCTGCGCTACGGCGAGATCGCCTACGGGATCTGCCCCGACTACGAGGCACCTCGACTCCGCGAGGAGAGCGACCCGCTCTCGTTCCAGACCCGCGGCTTCCTGCGCCGCAACATCGTCGTCGAGGCCTCGACCCGGATCCTGCAGAAGGAAGGTGAATCCTGGAAGGCGGGCGGTCCCGACGCCGAGAGCTGGAGCCACATCGACTCCATCCTCACGGCACTCGATGCATGGCTGCAGAAGCCAGGCGGCTGACACGGCGACGGGGCCTGGCCCGGAGATGTACCCTGGCGTCATGGTCTCGAGCCGGACCGCCCGCGACATCCCGATGAGAGGCCGCCTGGCGGTGGGGCCTCTTCTCGCTTGCACTCTCGCCGGGGCGATCCTCGGAGCCTACCTGGGATATCAGCCTCCCCCCTTGACCAGGGTGCGCGTGAACGCGGTGAGCGACCTTCCCGAATCGACCCTGGCCACCCTCCGCCAGAGCCTCGAGGACCGACCGAGCACCGGCCTCTTTGCCTCCCTGGGGGCCGGGACCTGGGATGGCTCACCGGACGGAACGACGTCCCTCGTGTTCACCTGCCGTCTCCCCGGGCAGGAGGTACAGGGCCAGGAGTCGCGCCTCGAACGAGACGGGGACGCACGGGTGCGGCCGCTGCTCGTGGAGAGACAGGAGTCTCTGGTCCGCAACCTCGAGCAACGGCGCCACGCCCTTCTCGCCTCCATCGCCCCGCGCGCCACGAGGGTTCCCACCCATGTCCTCGGCCGGGAGCTCGGCCAGAGGGTCGAGGCCCTGCTCGAGGTGCAGAGCGAGCTCCATCGCGCCGCCCGCACCCAGGCCGACCTCGAGGCTCGCCTTTCCTTCTGGAAGGAGTTCTCCCTCCCCCTCGAAGAGCCCGGATCCGTGCTCCCCGGACCCCGGACGGCGCGCGAGGCCGCGCCGGACCCGTTCAAGAGCGAGCTCCGGTTCCCGGGACCGGGAGACCCGCGGCCAGGCGGCGACGGGGAGAGCTCGCTCTTCGATGCCCGGCGACCCCTCCCCTCGCTCGAGTCCGAAGTCCTGAGGACACGAGGAGAGCTGGAGGGACTCCAGGCGCGGCTCGGCCTGGCCCGGGTCCAGGAGGAGGCGCTGCGAGGCGAGATCCGGGCCACCCGGGACCGGCTGAGCGAGGCGCAGAAAGCGGAGCATTCCCACGAGGTGGACCGGGAAGAGGCCCTCGCCGAGGCGCGTTCCCTCGAGCAGCAGCTGCTGGTCGAGCGGGACAGGCTCGCTCGACTCGGGCTGGGAGCACCTCTGCTCGCCATCACCATGGAGACCGAAGAGCGGAAGGTCGCCCGGCAAGGAGTGATCGTCCTCCTGTGCGGTGTCGCCGGGCTCCTGGTCGGATGCGTCGCGGGCTGGGCTCTCGGGGGAATCCCCTCGCGAGGAGCGCTGCCCCGCGGTCCCGGGGGCTCCTCGTGAGCAGGCTTCGTCCTGCCCCACTGCGACTGGAAGCCCTCGCGCGCCATTGACCTTCAAGCGGTTCGGCCTATACTCGGAAGCGGCCGGCACGCGTGGCGGTTGTCCGTCTCGGACCGGGAGGGAACGCGGTGCGGCGTATCGCCATCATCAATCAGAAGGGCGGCGTGGGCAAGACGACCACGACGTGTAATCTCGGCGCCGCCCTCGCCGAGCGCGGGCGTTCCGTCCTGCTCATCGACATCGACCCCCAGGCCAACCTCAGCCTCCACCTCTCCGTCGAAGTCGTCCATCTCGACCGCACGATCTACCACGTGCTTCTGGGCGAGAAGAGACTCGACCAGGTGATCCTTCCCACCACCACCGCGCGCCTCGACCTCATCCCGTCCCACATCGATCTTTCGGGAGCCGAGCTCGAGCTGGCCAATACGGTGGGTCGAGAATCGATCCTTCGCGATGCGCTCGACAACCTCGAAAGGGGGGAGGTTCCCGAGATCGGCGACGGCTTCTCGAACCTCATGGACGAGATCGGGAGCCGTCACGACCCGGGCCGGCGCATGACCGATGAGCTGCGTTCCCTGACCCCGAGGAGCCCTCTGGGCGAGGGGACGGAGTCGGAGGGACCGGCGATCGACGAGCGAGGGGGGGACGCCTCACGGGCGGATGCGTCCCCTCCGAGAGCGACACCCCACGAGGTGCGCAACGGGGAGGACGGGCGTTCCGGAGACGAGTCGGCCGGAACCGAGGGGCCCGCCACGCCGGGCACGGGCCCTGCCCGTCCTCCCCTGGGCAAGTACGACTACGTGCTCATCGACTGCCCACCCTCGCTGGGGCTCATCGCCGTCAATGCCCTTGCCGGCTGCCATGAGGTCTTCATTCCTCTCCAGACCCAGTTCTTTGCCCTGCAGGGAATGAGCAAGCTCATCGAGGTGTTCCGACTGGTGAAGAAGCGCCTCAACCCCCACCTGCGCCTGTCGGCCATCATCCCCAGCATGTTCGACACGAGGACGCGGCTGTCCCACGAAGTGCTCGGCGAGATCAAGAGCTACTTCGGCGATACGGTCCTGGAGCCGCCGGTGCGGTCGAATGTGAAGCTGGCCGAGGCGCCGAGCCATGGCAAGACGATCTTCGAATACGCGCCGCTCTCCTACGGGGCCGACGACTATCGCCGGCTCGCGGCCCGGGTGGACGCCATGCCAGAAGCAGCAGACCTGCCGCGGCTCGAGGAGAGGCCCGCAGAGACCGGCGTCTAGCCCGGCTCGTCTAGCCCGGCTCGATGCTTCACGAGCAGCCCGGCTCGATGCCTCACGAGGAGCCCGGCTCGATGCCTCACGAGGAGCCCGGCTCAATGCCTCACGAGGACGGGGATCTTCGCCTTGCCGATGACCTCCTCGGTGGTGCTCCCGAGGAGCAGCGAGCGGATCCTTCCGTGGCCGTAGGCGCCCATCACCAGGAGCTCGGAAGAAAGCGCGGCGGCGGTGGCGAGCACGGTCTCGGCGACCTCTCCCGGTCTCACGATCACGTCGAAGGGGGCACCCCGAGCGGCCACGGTCTCGCGAGCGGCCTGGACCTCGCGCGCCGAACGGTCGCCCTCGCCCACGACGAGCACCGTCCCCTGGAGGTTGGTCCGGAAGGCGATCTCGCACGCGAGCTCCAGGGCCGACGCGGCGCAGGAGCTGCCGTCGTAGGCGATGAGGGCCCGGTCCATGGCCACCCGACGCCTGGGGGTGAGAAGGAGAGGCTTCTTCAGGGCTCGTGCCACGAACTGGACCGAGCCTCCGAGGCCGCCCGTGGACCATTCGGCGTGCTCGCCGGACTTCCCCATGATCACGAGATCGCGATCCTCGCCCGCCGCGCAGATCCGTCGTGCCACCACCCCGGCCTCGAGGCGACTCTCGTAGAAGAGCCCCGCCGCGTGGCATCGCTCTTCGAAGTGGTCGAGCAGGTCCCGGAGCTTCTCGCGATAGAAGGTCTCGACCTTGGTGGTGTAGTCGAGGCCGGGATCGAGGCCAATGGTGGAGAGGTAGTCGCGGAGGAGCGGTCCCTCGACCTTCTTGGACTCGACGACCGAGAGCCCCAGGATGCGCGACCCGAAGATCTGGCCGATCCGGAGGGCATAGTCCATGACCCGGGTGCCGTGGTCGGACGGATCCACTGCCGCGAGAATCGACTCGATCACGCCAGAAGTCTCCTCAGGACCAGAAGTCTCAGGAAGCGTCCCTCGGTGCGTCGCGCTGGATCCAAGCTCGTCCCCGACGCGGCCCCATGGTAGGCTCCCAACCCGGCCCAAGTCAATCCCGGGAACGGTGCTCGCTCGTGACCACGACCCCTCTTCGCGTTGGCTCCGTGCCCTATCTGAACGCTGACCCTCTGACCTTCGGGTTGGAGGGCCGGAGCGACGTGGTCCTCGAGCACGAGGTGCCGAGCCGCCTCCTCGAAGGGCTTCTGGCCCGGCGATACGACTGTGTCTTCGCTCCCACCTTTGACGTGCTCCAACACCCCGGGCTCCGGATCATCGAGGGACTCTGCGTGGGAAGCCGGGGCCCCGTCGACTCGGTGCTGCTCTTCAGCCGCTGTCCCCTTGACGAGATCTCGACACTGGCCCTCGATACGAGCTCCAGGAGCTCGGCGGGGCTCGTTCAGGTGCTCCTGGCCGAGGCGACGGGCCGCATCCCCCGGACGACCCGGGTGGCCCCGGACCTCTCGGCGCTCGAGAGCCACGACGCGGTTCTTCTCATCGGAGATCCCGCTCTCCGCGTCGCTGCGAGCCAGACCGAGGCCCGGGTCTTCGACCTCGGGAAGCTGTGGCACGACCTCACCGGGCTTCCCTTCGTCTACGCGCTCTTCGTCGCTCGTGAGCAAGATCACGACGCAATGGATCCGACAACCTCCCGGGACGATGCGACCCTGACCCGGTTGCTCCATGACTCGCGGGACGTGGGTCTGCGGAACCTCGATCTCCTGGCACGCCGCGCGTCCGAGGCACTCGACCTTCCCCTGCCATCTCTCCTCGTCTACCTCGAGGAAAGAATCCAGTACGAGCTGGGGCCGCCGGAGCTGGAAGGGATCCTCGCCTATCGACGGCTGCTCGTGAAGCACGGGCTCCTCGACGCGGCAAAGGGTGATGCGGAGCTGCGGCTCATGAGGGCAGGATCGAGCGCGAGGTAGGACGACCGGGACTCCTCTCTCGTGGAAGAGCAAGCGGAGGTGGTCCCGAGGCCCACGGTGATGCAAACCGACGCCCGGTCCCTCTACGAACAGCACTTCGGGCGGCCGCCCCGCGTGGTGGCCCGCGCCCCCGGTCGCGTCAACCTCATCGGGGAGCACACCGACTACAACTCTGGCCTCGTTCTTCCCGGGGGAATCGATCGCCATGTCGAGGTGGCGTGCGGAGAACCGGGCGCCCCGGGCTTCATCCTCCATGCCCCCGACCTCGCAGAGACCCACCGCGCCTCCGGCCCCCCCACGACTCGCGGAGGTGGGGTCGCCGACTACGTGGCCGGCATGATCACCGCCCTTCTCGGTGGAGAGGAAGACGCGTTTCGACGATCCTGTCCCCGGGGCCTCGGGGTGCTGGTCACCGGCACCGTTCCCCGGGCCTCTGGCCTCTCGAGCTCGGCCGCTCTTCTCGTGGCGACCGGCCTCGCCGTCCATCGCCTCCTCGAGAGGTCGATCCGACCTCTCGAGCTGGCCCGGCTCTGCCAGAGGGTCGAGAACGACTTCGTGGGGGTGCGCTCCGGCATCATGGACCCCTTCGCCTCGGCCCATGCCCGGAAGGGATCGCTCCTTCTCCTCGACTGCCGCGACCTCACCCACCAGGAGATCCCCTTTCCGTCCCGGAAGGCCGAGGTCCTCGTCCTCGACACCCGGGTGGAGCGACGCCTCGGGGAGACGGGCTACAACAGGAGGCGCGAGGAGTGCGAGGAGGCCGTGGCAGCTCTTCGCACGACCCTGGCCCCGGTCACGTGCCTGCGCGACGTCGATCTCGAGATGCTGCAGAAGGCCCGCCCCTCGCTGGGAGAGGTGCTGTTCCGCCGGGCCAGCCACGTGGTGACCGAGAATCGCCGCGTGACGGAGACGGTCCGTCACCTCCGCGCGGGTGATCTCGAGGCAGTGGGCCGGATCCTCCGGGAATCCCACGCGAGCCTGGCCCGCGACTACGAGGTGAGCTGCCCCGAGCTGGATCTCGTGGTGGAGACGGCCGGCACCTGTGAGGGAGTGCTCGGCGCGCGCATGACCGGGGCCGGATTCGGCGGCTGCGCCCTCGCCCTCGCTCGAAAAGGAGCCGGAGACGACGCACTGCCGAGAATCGCCCACGTCTTCCGGGAGCGTTTCTCTCGCGAAGGAGCCTTCTTTCGGGTGGAGCTCACGGGTGAGCCCCGGGTGGAGGAAGGGTCCTGCGCAACCTGACCCCTGCGGCACCAGGTTCGTTCGTCGCCCTGCGCGGGACATCGGGATCATTCCACCTCGGCGAAGGCCCGCACCGGCAGCGAAGCGGCCCCCTGCACCGCCTGCGGCACCGCGAAGAACCGGAAGCGCTTCCCACGAAGCTGGTCGAGCGAGGCCAGGTTCTCGACGATGGGAATCCCCCGGCCCAGAAGGAGCGTGTGGGCGGGTCGGTCCGCATCACGAGCATCATCCACGTTGGACGTATCGACCCCCACCAGGGAGGCACCGCGGTCGACGATGGCCTCGATGACCTCGCGATCAGGGAACGGATGGAGGAAGTACTCCCGGGCCCCGTAGCGTGAGGCCCAGCCAAAGTCGAAGAGGACGGCACGCCCCCGGATTGCGTCCGCCGCAGGCAGGCGGCTCGTCGTGACGACCTCGAAGGGCCGGAGTCCCCGCGCGTCGATGACGATCCCGGGAAGGACGAGCTGGTCGAGCCGGTAGTCCGCGATGTCCCTGGCGGCGGGGAACCGATGGAGCGGAGCGTCGAGATAGGTGCCCACCGCACCCCGAAAACGCACCTCGGTGAAGGCAAAGCCGCACCTTCCCTGGTAGGCGACCCGGGTCTGCTCGTGGGTACGATAGTCGAGCACCTCGACGGTGAAGTCTCCCACGGACGGTGTTCCCTCCGGATACCGGAAGCCCGGCATACCGTGGGAGACGGGGTGGCTCAGATCGACGAATCGATTCATGGTCTTCTTCCTGCTTCGCGCTGAAGATCCTCGGGCCGGGCCCGGCTCAGTGACATGAGATTCTCGCGGAGTGCGGCGTGAAGACCCCACACGTGGGTCCACGGAGGCTCAAAGGTAGCGCCTCCCTGCCGGTGCCACTCCTCGACGCAGACCTGGCGGGCGAGGATACCGCTCGGCCAGTCGGGATCCCGCGGCCTGCGATGGTGCCAGTCGTGCACGACTCCCTCTCCCGGAGCGAAGACGAGCCGCGCCGGCACATGGTAGACGAGGAGGACCAGCCACCATCGGATCCAGCACAACGTGGCTCTCGGACCCCGGGAAGAGGTGGGCGCACTCTCACCGAAACGTATCTGGTGAGTGCAGAGGGGAATCCTCGCCTCGCCCTCGGGCGTTCCGGGCGGGGGATGGACGTGCTCGAGGCAGTCCTTGAGTGCCACGGGAAGGTCAAGGAGAAGCGTCAAGGGGAGGATCCAGGCCAGGAGCAGGGGAAGAGGATGGAAAACGCCGATCACTCCCACTGCGAACACATGGAGGATCCCTGCGCCACGCTGCCAAGCTGACGCCTCGTCCCACCACCAGCGGCCGCGCAGGGCGAGGAGCCGGAGGTGGAACAGGGGCGACACGAGCCTGCCGAGGAGTCGTCTCTCGAGCATCGCGAGGGAAGCTCCGGGACGAAGGCCGAGGACATCGATCGGGAAGCGGACCGCGGGATCATCCCGGCTCATGAGCACGGGATGGTGACACTCGAGGTGCTCCCTCCGGAACGAACGATAGCTCTGGACGAAGGAGACGGCGGCGAGGAGATCTCCCAGGCGATCGTTCCACCTTCGGACTCCCCCGAAGAACGCCCGGTGAGCGCACTGGTGCAGGACGGTGAGGGCGAGGTTTCGAAGGCCGTGGAGGGTGAGCACCCAGGCCGGAGGGAGGAGGATGAGCGCCCAGCCCCCTCGGATGGCACACGCCGCGGCCAGCGCCACTCCCGAAGCGAGGGAGACCATGGAGACGAGCACGGGCTGGAGGGTGGAGGCCCCCCGACCCTTCTCACCCCGACGAGGGACGCCCGACATGCGGGTGAGGAAGGGGTCGAGGAGTCGGCCGCTCGGCCACGACTCGCGGACGCGAGACCGGGGTCGCGAGATCCTGACCGAGGGGGAGCAGGCGACCGGGCTCGATGGCCCGATCACCTGCTCCCGGGTCACCCACTTCTCAGCGGTGAGCGAGGACACGTTCCTCCCTCCGCTCGACGGATCCACCGGGCCAGCGGGCCCGCACCACGAGCTCTTTCTTCCCCAGATAATTCCGGAGCTCTTCACAGAGGTGCGGAGCGGCGGGAGCCAGGCCGACCACGAGATCCGAAAGGCAGCCCTCGAGGATGCGCGCATCCCCCGGGAGGAGGCGAGCGTCCCCGAGACGCGGAAGGGCGAACTCCCGGATGCTCCGCGCGAGTCGGAACAGGGTCTCGATGGCGGCCTGCGGACGGTACTCCTCGAAGAAGCGGGCGGCCTGGCGCAAGGCGCGATCCTTCTGCCGGGACAGGGCGCGGGCCGCCCTGCTGGGCGCGGATCCCTCGGCAAACGTTGGTCTCTCCTTCCCGAGGAGTACGGCGCGGCAGCTCTCGACGAGCGCGTGCAGGGAGTCGAGCTCCCTCGCCGCTGCCCCGACCTTGCGCGGATCGAAGGCAAGGGACCGGCCCGGAGAGGCCGAGCCCAGGACCGCCACCCGCAAGGCATCGGCGCCATGCTCCTCGAGAAGCTCCTCGGGGCTCACCGCATTGCCGAGGTGCTTGCTCATCTTGCGGCCGTTCCGGAGCACCATCTCGTGGCCGTGGTGAGATGCGATGAGCTCGGGGTCGGTGATGCATCCCCGCTCCTCGAGCACCAGTCCCAGGAATCGGCGGAGGTGGAGATCGACGAAGGTGTCGAGACCACTGTGAAAGTGGTCGACGGGCATCCAGGGATCGAGCACCTCCTTCCGGAACGAAAACCGGTCCAGCGGCACGAAGCCGGCGAGCGAGCACCAGAGCCCGTCGAAGAAGCAGTCGAGTGTGTCCGTCTCGCGCCGGGACGGGGCCCGGCAGCGGGGGCAGCTCGCATGCACGAAGTCGGGGTGGCGCGAAAGGGCGATCGGCCCCCCCTTCCAGTCGAGATCCCGGGGAAGGCGGACGGGAAGCTCCTCCTTCGAGACGGGGACGGGTCCGCACATTCTGCAGTGCACGATGGGAATCGGGGTCCCCCACGAACGCTGGCGCGACACGAGCCAGTCACGGAACCGAGGTGCGCCGCGGCTCTCCCCCTCGAGAGCCCGATCGAGAAGGGAGCGCACGAGCCGCCGCGCCCTCCTGCTCCAGAGGAGGCGGTCGAGGCCGCTTCTCAGGCGCTCCAGGTAGGGCGTGATCCGCACGACCCACCCGGGAATCCGCCGCGTCTCCACGATTGCGGCGCAGCGCCAGCACCGCCCTTCGGCGATCTGCACGGTGGCCAGTGCCGTGCCGCAGCCGGGACAGAAGGGAGCCTCGGTCTCCGTCCGCTCCACGAGACCGTGATCGAGAAGCTCGAGAAAGAGGGCCTGGGTGTGGCGATAGTAGGCGGGATCGCAGGTCGTGGGGATGCGCGCCCAGTCGTAGCTCACCCCGAGGGCGCGCAGCTGCCGGGTCATGACGGCGATATGGCGGCGGACGAAGCTCTCGGGATCCTCGCCGCACCTCGTGGCCGCGAGCTCGCACGGCAACCCGAAGGCATCGAAGTCGGTGACGTAGAGGACGCACTTGCCGAGGAGGCGCTGATAGCGCGCCATGACATCGCCGAGGACGTAGGTTCGCACGTGGCCCAGATGCAGCGGCCCGCTGGGGAAGGGGCCGCTGTCGTAGTTGAAGAACTTGGGCAGGGTCGGACGGTCGGGGGCACGGAAGCAGCCGCCCTCCTCCCAGGCGACCTGCCACCTCTTCTCGACCGCGGCCACGTCGTATGCTCTGCGCACGCTCACCTCCGGCGAGGACAAAAATGGGGCGCCCGACGGGAATCGAACCCATCCCTCCGGTTCCAGAGACCGGCGCTCTCCGGGCAGCAGGGTCGGCGCGGACAGAGCCATGCCCGGGAGGATCCGATCGCTCGGGGGACCCCTCGGCATCGCCGGAGACCTCCGCTTGCCCGGCCCCCACACCATGGGAAAAAGGAGGCGAGGCTCACCTCGGCATTCCGGACCCCGTCCGACCGCAGCAGGCCACCACTGGGACCAGTGAGCTACGGGCGCTTGTCAGAAAGGGAGATGCCGCGGGGCGAGGAGGGGGTTCAGAAAAAACTCGGGTCTCCCCTCAGCTCGCAGCGGCGGCCGCTTCGGCCGCCGCTGCCCCCCTCTTTCTTCTCTGTGAACTCTCCTCGTCTTCCTCTGTGACCTCTGTGTCCAGACGAGCCCCCTCGCCCACAACGCTCGGCCAGGTAGAATGGGGGCCACCCAACAACCCCTCGAGGAACCAGCCATGTCCGACACCGATGAACCCGACGAGGACCCCGACGACGCCACCGAGGCCCCCGAGGGGCCCACCAGGGAGCAGCTCAAACGGGCCATGAAAGCCTTCCGCAAGAGAATGAAGCTCATGCGCCTCGACGACGAGTCGAGGGTGGGGGGAGGACCCATGAGCGGCGGGCGGAGCTCCGGCATCGCGGCCATCACCCCCCCCAACCAGTACCCTACCGAGGTCTGGGAGGAGCTGGCGCGTCAGGGTCGCCTCAAGTACTCCGGCAACGGAATGTACGAGATCGGTTCAGGCTGAGTTCAGGCCGAGTCCTGTCCCGCGTCCGGATGGAACAGGGAGTAGACGGCGGGGATCAAGACCAGCGAGATCACCGTCGACGCCGTCAGACCGCCGATCACCGAGCGTGCCAGAGGCGCCTGGGCGTCGGCTCCCTCACCCAGCCCCAGAGCCAGGGGCAGAAGACCGAGGATCGTGGTCAGCGTCGTCATCAGGATGGGCCGGAGACGGCGCCGGCCGGCCTCACACAGGGCGTCCTCGGTGGACATTCCTCTCTCACCGCGCAGTCGACCCGCCTGATCCACGAGCAAGATCGCGTTGTTGACCACGATGCCTCCGAGCATGATGCAACCGATGGAGGACTGGACGTTGAGCGTGGTACGGGTGAGGAACAGCACCAGCAGCACGCCCACCGCCGCCACCGGAACGGACAGCATCACCACCAGCGGATCGCGAAGCGACTCGTACTGGCAGGCCAGCACCATGTAGACGAGAATCAGCGCCAGGGCGAGGCTCACCACGAGCTCGTCAAAGGCCGCTTGCTGCTCCTCCACGCTCCCCGACATCACCACGTCGTAGCCGACGGGTCGGGGAATCGCGTCGACCCTCGCCGCCACCTCGCGGGCGACCGATCCCAGGTCGCGCCCGCTGACGTTGGCCTGCACGGTGATGAGCCGTTGCTGGTCCTTACGCTCGATGAGGATCGGCCCTCGCCCCGATCGGTTGACGACGACGTTGCGAAGGGCCACGTTCTCGCCCCGCGGAGTCCTGAGCGTCATGTCGAGGACCTCGTCCATCGACAGCCTCTCCGCCTCCTCCATCTGCACGAAGATGCGGTAGGAGTTCCCGTCCGACCGGTACTCCCCGACACGGCTGCCCGCCACCGCGGTCTCGAGGGCCTCCACCACCTGCCGCACGGTGAGCCCCAGGTCGGCGGCCCGATCCCGATCGATGGAGAGGATCTCCTGGGGAATGCCGGGCTTGCGACTGGTCTCGACATCCGTGACCCCGGAGACCATGGCCACCTCGATGGCCACTCGTTCCGTGAGGAGATCCAGGGTATCGAGGTCGAAGCCCTGGACCTCGAGGGTCAGCCCCTCATCGGCCCCGATGATCCGGTCCAGCAGGAACTGCCCCTGAGGCGCCCGCGTACGGATCGTCATGCCGGCGATCCGGCCCGACAGCCGCCGGCGGAGATCGTCCGCGATGTCCTGGTTGGAGCGTTTGCGCTCCGTCGACGGGACGAGGGTGAGCTGGATCTCCCCGATCGCCGCGCTCCCGGGATCCCTCCCCGAGGCGCCGACGCTCGCCACGTAGGCGGTCCGCTCGGGAACGGAGTCCCTGACCACATCCTCGATGAGACGCGTCTGCCCGTCGACGAGGTCGAGTCGCGTGCCGACCTCCATCTCTCCGGTGACCCGGACCTCCCCCTCGTCGCTCGGCGGCATGAACTCGGTGCCGATCAGCGGCACCAGCAAGAGACTCGCGCCCAGGACTGCCACCGCGGAGAGAATGACCACCCCGCGACGCTGCAAGGCCCCGCGCAGAATCTCCCGGTACCGGTTCTCGAGGGCGGCGAGCGCCCGCCCGGCCGAGGCACCCATCCGCGCCACCATGCCCTTCTTCGAGGCCCGGTGATCCCTCCTCTTCAGCAGCGTTGCCGCGAGCATGGGCACCAGCGATAGAGCCACGAGCAGCGAGCAAACCAGGGAGAACACGATGACATAGGCCAGCTCCTTGAAGAGGATTCCCGACACTCCGCGCACGAAGACGATGGGAAGGAAGATGACCAGGGTCGTGATCGTGCTCGCGGTGATCGCGGGCCCGACCTCGGTCGCTCCGGAGACCGCCGACGTGACCAGATCCTCCTCGCTCTCATCGTGGCGCCGGAAGATGCTCTCGAGGACCACGATCGAGCTATCCACCATCATGCCCACCCCGAGGGCCAGGCCGCCCAGCGTCATGAGATTGAGCGTGAATCCCCCGAAGTAGACCAGGGCGAAGGTCGAGATGATCGAGATCGGGATCGCCGCCGAGATCACGATCGTGCTCCGCAGGTCCCGCAGGAAGAACAGCAGGACGAAGATCGCCAGCCCGCCCCCGTACAGCACCGATCGGGCGACGTTGGCGATCGATCGCTCGATGAAATTACCCTGGTTGATCACGGGCACCACGCTGATCTGGGGAAAGTCGCGATTCACGCGCTCGATCTCCGCCAGGATGTTGCGCGAGACCTCGACGGTGTTGGCATCCGCCTGCTTCCGGATGCCGATCCGCAGGCCGATCTCCCCGTTCACGCGGACGATCCGCCGCAGCCTCTCGTAGGTATCGTTGACCTTTCCGATCTGGCCGATGGTGATCACCGCCCCGCTGCGCACCGCCACCACCGTGTTGCGGATCTGGTCCAGGTCGGTGAACTCCGACGGTGCGCGGAGCGTCACCTCGTAGCGCCCCTGCTCGATGGTCCCTGCGGGAAGGTCGAGGTTCGAGTCGCGGATCGCCGACAGGACCTGATCGAGCGGCAGGTTCAGCGCCCGGATCCGTTCGGGATCGAGCTCCACCCGGACCTCCCGGCGATAGCCACCGAAGAGGTCGGCCTGCGCCACTCCGGGCACGCGCGCGAATCGGTACCGGACCTGCTTGTCGATCAGCTCCGTCAGCTCCACCGGATCCAGCGTGCTCGAGATGCCCACGATCACCACGGGGAAGCTGGCAATGTCGAACTTGCTGACGCGCGGGCGGACGATGTCATCGGGAAGCTCGCTCGCCTCCTCCTCGAGCCGCGACTGGACATCCTGGGCGGCCACGTCGATGTCGGTGCCCCAGGCGAAGCTGACGCGGACGGTGGAGTTCCCCTCGGACGAGATCGAGGTCATCTCCTCCACGCCGGGAACGGTGGCAATGACCTCCTCGATGATCTGGGTGACGAGGCTCTCCATGACCTCGGGGCTGGCCCCCTCGTAAGAGGTGCGCACGGTCAGCCTCGGCAGCTCCACTGCCGGCAGGAGATCGATGCGCACCCGCCCCAGAGACACCGCCCCCAGGATGACCACGATGAGGGTGACCATGGTGGTGAAGATCGGACGGCGGACGCTGAAGCGCGGCAGGTTCATTCCGTGCGCGACCCGGTCCGTGCCGAGGGGGGCTCGAGGATCGAGATGGGCGAGCCGTCGTCGAGGAGCTGCTGACCGAGGGTGACCACCCGGCCGGAGAGTCCCTCTCCCAGAAGCTGGACCCGATCGCCCTCCCGGATCCCCTCCGCAACCCTCGACCAGCGCACGGTCTCTCCGGTCTCGCCCACCAGAAAGAGCCCGGTCTCGCCGTTCCGCGTGACGAGAGCGTCGACGGGAGCGATCGTCGCATCGTCGGCAGAATCGAGCATGACCTCGGCGCGCACGAACATCCCGGGCTTGAGACGATGACGGGGATTCTCCACCAGGAGCTCCACCCGGGCCTGGCGGGACCGTTCGTCAAACACGGGTGCCATGCGGGCGATTTTCCCAGGGAACGTCGCACTGCCCAGGGCGTCGGTGGTCAGGTCGACCTCCTGTCCCGGCATCAGCCTGGCGTAGTCGGCTTCCGTCACGTAGACCACGGCCTTGATGGGATCGAGCTCGACGATCGAGAAAAGGGGTGCATTCGAGGCCACCGTGTCGCCCACATCGACGAAACGTTCGGCCACGATGCGCTCGTCGTCACCGTCGCTCCAGGTGGCCGTCACCTCGGTGTAGGCGAGCCTCGTCCTCGCGGTCGCGACCATGGCCTCGGCCCGCTGGACCTGGGCAATGGCGACATCGACGGCGGCCTGCTTGCCGAGGCGCTCGGCATCGACGGCGTCGAGCTCGGACTCGTTGGCGATGCCGCGCTCGAAGAGGGCCTTGACCCGGACGAGCTCGCGGTTGGCGATCTCGAGACCGGCGCGTGCCTCGGTGACCTTGGCCTGGGCCACGGCGAGATCGGCATCGGCCTGGGATACGGCGTGGCGATACTCGTCGTTGTCCAGCCGGGCAAGAACCTGGCCCCTCTGCACCGGGTCGGAGAGATCGGCGGACAAGCTCAGGACCCGCCCCCCCACGCGCGGGGCCACCACGAACTCGGCTTGCGCCTGCAAGGTGCCGCTGAAGATACGCCGGGATTCGATGCGTCCCCGCTCCAGCGCCCGGACCTCGACCGGCGCGGGCCCGCCGCGGCCGGGCCCGGCCCCCCGGGCGTCGGTCTCGCCGATGCGACGGACAATGACGACGCCGAGAGCGGTCAGGGCGGCGAGGACCACGAGGAGCAGCAGTGCACGGAGCCAGGGACGGGTCATCGAAGCCCTCGGGTCAAGGGGGTGCATCGCCGATCCCCTGGAGCACTTCGAGCCCACGGCGACGGCGAGACCGGGAGTCTAGCACCGGCGGGGGGCCGTGACCGATGAAGGATCGGGAGCGGGGGACGGGGTTGGATCGGGGTCGGTGACGGTCACGGGATCGGCGACGGAGGGCTCCTCGCGACCATCAGCGCGACAGAGCCGGCTGATCCCAGGCCGGCTCGAGGCCGAATGTCTCCCTCAGATTCCACTCCTGCCGGATGACGTGCCCGCTGCCAACGACGGCAAACACACGCTCACCTTTCCGGGCGAGGTCGATGAGCACCCGCAGCATGTGCTCGCCGCGGATGCGCCGTGAGGCAGAGCTGATGGCCGGGAAGAAGCCGGCGTCGGGCTCGGAGGTCAGCGTCCGCCAGTCTCCCGGGCCGGGGAGCTCGCGCGCGAAGACCTCGTCCACCGCGCCAGGAGACGCGAGCGCCTCCCGCAGCCCGTCGACGGAGGTGCGCTTGCCGAGGAGATCGGCAGCGAGGGCGTCATTGGCCACGCCCCCCGCCTCGGAGACGTAGACGCGGAGAAAAAAGTAGAGGGCGACCTGCGGAGGCTCGAAGCGGGTCAGGAGCTCCCTGACCTCGTCCTCGTAGGCGGGCTCCAGGGACACGAGCCTCACGCCGGCACGACGGGCCAGCTTGTGCACGAGGGCGGGCTCGGGGAGACCGGCGAAAGGCTCGATCAACGCCCCGTAGAAGTAGCCCCGCGCCCTCCCCTCGCACAGAGCCACCGTGGGGCGAAACGCCTCCCACCTCGACTCGATGTCGGCGATCTGGGGATGATCCGGATCGGTGGTGTGGGAGGCGCCGTAGTAGAGGATCGCTCCGGGGCCCGCGGGCTGGATCTCGAGGACGTAGGGATTGCCCCCGTTTCTCTCCCGCGCCGCGTCGTGCTCGGGGCCATCTCGAAGGCGATGAGGCAGCTCGATCGAGGAGACGCTCTCATCGACCGGATACGGGGGCGCGCCCGGGGAGTGGTGGGTGAAGGCGTAGAGGCCCAGGGCCACCGGGATGAGCGCCAACATGGCGACGACGAGGAGGATCGTTCTTCGGCGACGGGGCTGCATGGTCGGTGATGCGTCCGGATAGTGGGGTCGCCAGGGATTCCACCGATCGGACATACGGCTCGGGCGAGGGATATCGGGGAGATATTCGGTGGACCCTTCCGCATGTCGAGCCAGAGCGGCCCTACCCCGAGACCATGGCCCTGGATTCTCCGCAGCGGCGACATGCGACTGGACTGCCTGGGCCCAAAATGGGGGCGCATGCACCTGAACATGACCCAGTCCTCGCCCGACCTCGACTCCGCCGGCACTGGTCGTAAGCTGGTCCGCGTCCGGTATCGAACCCATCGGAGTCCGGTCCACCCGGGAGGTGTCGCTCATGAAGTCCGACGTCGGATTGCTGGTTCTGCGTGTCTCCTTCGGCCTCACGCTGATGACCCACGGCTGGGGGAAGGTCACCAACCTGTTCTCGGGACAGACGGAGTTCCCGGACCCCCTGGGCATCGGATCGCTCCCCAGCCTGATCCTGGCCGCCCTCGGCGAGTTCGTCTTCGCGTTGCTGGTGGCGGTGGGCTTCAAGACCAGCCTCACGGCCATTCCCCCGCTCGTCACCATGCTGGTGGCCGGCCTGGTGTTCCACTGGTATGACCCCTTCGCGAAGAAGGAGCCCGCGCTGATGTACGCGGCCGCGTTCCTCACCCTGGTGCTGACCGGGGGTGGGAGCATCTCCGTGGACGCCGTGCTCCGGAGCCGTTCCGGAAAGAGCTGACCCGGGTTACGCCTCGCGAATCGACTTCATCTCGGCGGCCAGCCCGTCGAGTGTCGCGATGCTCTTGTCGACCTGCTTGGTCAGACCGCTCGGGTCATGCCGGGTCTTCTTGAAGGTCTGGGTCCGCGCCTGGACCCCTGTCTTGGAGAGATCGACGTCCTGGGCGGTGACGACGTCCCGCAGGTCCGCCATGAGGCAGTCATAGGCCCTGGCTGCCTCGTCCATGTCCTTGGTGAGAGCGGTGTCGATCCGGCGTCAAGGAGGGTGCCGGGGGGGACAGCACCTCGGGGTCGGACGCGCTCTGCCACCAGCCGGGAGACTCGCCCCACGGAGGGGCATCCTCTTCGCCCCCGTCGAAAGGCTCGTCCGGAGGAAACTCCCGCGGATCCGGCTCCTCCCACGGGATCCCTGACAAGTCGAGCCACAGATCCCAGCGAGCCAGAGGTATCAGGAGGTCGGGCCTCTCTCGCCTGAGTCTCCCGATCCGACCTCGGCGCCGCGGGGAAATCCGCGCAACCTCCAGGATCGTCGAAGCGCCGGTCGAGATCTCCGGAATGTCGAGAGCCACGATCTCCCGGAGCCGGCGCACGTTCTTCCCGGAGATGTTCTTCTGACGGACGAAGCCACGGAGCTCATCCACCATCTCCATGCTCCGGCGCTCCTCCCCCGGGATCCTCTTGCAGCGCTTGCACACGTGATTCCGGTGGCCGCCCCTGCTGAACGCCTCGTTGGGGAGGTAACGGTGGCAGAACCGACAGTAGTGGCCACGCCTCTTCCGGGCCATCGCTCACCGCCCGAACGGGATCACAAGGGGCTGCATGGTCATCTTCCTGGCCGCCGGTACCGGCCGGCTGGGTGGCCGGGCAGTCTACCAGAAGAAGGCAGACCCGGGGCGGCCGATGACTCGAAGCCATGTATCCTGGACCACGTCGTCCGCCAGGTCCTCGCTCGTGACGAGCCGGCGGGCAAGCCTCCGCAGAAAGGCAGTCTCCTCGAGAAGCTCGTCCAGGGGCATCTCGGGTCGATGGTCGTCCATGAAAGCGACTCCGCTGTGCGTCCGTCCCTCCATGAGGTGTTTCACCACCGGCGCCGGATTCTATTCGACCGTTTCCTGTGCGCAGCACGGAGCAGTCGCTACGCGCGTAGCAAGTCCCCGCCCCTGAAGCACCTTGATACCGCATTCCCTCCTCCCGTAGAATACGCCTCGCGGATGCAGAATCAGGGAGCCGGGTCTTCTTGGAGGAAGCACGGGGTCTCCCCGGAAGGATCCCGTGACTGCAGGAGGTCCACCGATGCGCGGGACACACTTTCTACTCCTTGGCTCTCTCCTGGTCGGTCCTCTGCCTCTCGGATCCCTCGGCTGCAGCAATGGGACCGCGAGTGGGGAAGGCGGGGAATCCTTCACCACCCAGGCCATCACCCCTCTCCTCGGCTCTCCCCGGGGTCGGTACAACCTCGTGGAGACTCGCCACCAGGCTCAGACGAGCCGTCCCGTCCATTTCGAGGTCGGAGCAGGACATGCCGTATTCGACGGCCAGGGAGTGTTCACGGCCTACTGCGAGGCGAGCTCCGAACGCGAGTGCCTGAACGTCCTCCCGGTGCCGGGGCAACCGCACCGCGACGTCTTCAGGGATCAATTCACCTTGCCGTCCCGGGTGACCGCCTATGGTCTCAATCGCCTCGGCCGCCTCTGCATCGAGCACCCTCCGTGCTTCGGAATGGTGAGCAGGAGTGGCCACATCATCATCTATCCCGAATTCGGCCCGAACCATCCCTACCCGGTGATCACCTTCTTCGTCGAATCCATCGACAACGATCCCGGAGCCACCCTCACCGATGACGATCTGACGGGGCGATACAACTTCATCGAGGTCTCCCATGAGGTCCCGGTCCACGACCCGAGACACTTCTACATGGGCGCGGGCTTCGGAATCCTGGACGGCGCCGGCAACCTGGCCACCCACGAGGAGTACAACTCGGACGAAGGTCCCCGACCGGGAGATCCCGACTTCATGCGATACACGGTTCTCCCCCACGGGCGCCTGACGATCACCGACCTGGGCACGGTGCCCGGCCCGGCGCTCGGGATGGTGAGTCCCGATGGCGATCTGATCATCCAGCCCGTCGTCGATCCCACGCTTTCCGGCGAGATCGGGGTCACCTTCCTCGTGAAGGCAAACGACTCCCTCACCATTGCGGACCTCGAGGGCCGGTACAACTTCATCGGTGGACATTCCTGCATGATCGCCGGCTACGCCGACTTCGACGGGACCGGCAATGCCCTGCTCCAGCGGGAGATCAGCTCGGCGGCAGTCGGCCCGTTCCCGACGCAGTTCTTCAGCTACGACGTCCACGAGCAAGGCCGCATGAGCGTCGACGGGGGCTCGCCGTTCGGCATCGTCAGCCCCGACGGAGACCTGATCATCGTGCCGGTCCTGGGCTCGACCGAGCTCGACGAGTTCGGCCTGACACTCTTCCTCCGGGCCCGGTAGTCCCGGTCACACGGGAGAAGACAAAGCGCACTCTTTCCAGCAACGGGGGACAAGGGTCACGGGCACGGTCGCGGGCACCGGAGGAAGGGGAAGAGCGGGCCGGGGAAGAGGGGCAGGACAAGGGCCGGCGAAAAGCCCCGGAGCGAGCGGTGGAAGTCCGGCCGCCGTTGCTCCCCGGAAGCCTTTCTGCGCCCACCTCTTCGAAGTCTTGCCGAACCCCGTTGGAGGCGCGCTGACGGCGAGAGGTTCGCAGCGACATGACTCGTGGGTTTCGCCACGTTCCACCCAGCCACAACCCATCTCCCTTCTGCGTGGAGAGTCGCAGCGAACCTCTCGCCGTCAGCGCGCTCCCCACACCCCCTCTTCGGCCCCCTCGCCAGTGGCACGGCCGACTTCCACGCACCCTTGCACCGCAAGCCTCCGCCACGAGCCAATCGGGAGATCGAGACGAGATTCGCCCTCTCAGCGTCTCGCTTCGAGCACCATGTTGGTCGGGGTCTCTGCCACCCTCCGGACCCGCGTGAAGCCGGCCTCGTTCAGCACCTGGGTCAACCGTTTCTGTCCCGCCTGAGCGCCAAGGCCGAGCCCGACCTCTTGCGCCATGGAGGCCGGCGTGCAGATCATGGTGGAGAACGCGTAGTAGATCGCGCCGAGCGGGTGGAGGTTTTCGGTGAGAGAATCACCGGCGGCGGGCTCCACGAGCATGAACGTGCCGTCCTCGTCGAGCGACGAGAGGATGTGCGCCGCCGCCCCCACCGGGTCTCCCATGTCGTGCAGAGCGTCGAAGATGCAGACGAGACCGTAGCCTTTCCCCGGAGACTCCTTGGCCTTGACGATCTCGAAGATCGTGTTGCGCGAGACGCCGGCGGCCTGCGCTCGCTCCCGGGCATGCTCGATGGAGGGCGCGTGGAAGTCGAAGCCGTGAAAAGTCGAGTTCGGAAAGGCCTTCGCCATGATGATCGTGGACGAGCCGTGCCCGCACCCGATGTCGGCGACCTTGATCCCTTCCTCGAGCCTCGCACGAACGCCGTCGAGGGCGGGAATCCAGACATCGACCAGGTTTGCCGCATACATGGGCCGGAAGAAGCGCTCGGTACCACAGAACAGACAGCCGTTGTGATCCGACCACGGGAGCCCCTCGCCGGAGCGGAACACCTCGGTCACCTTCGGCTCGTCGAGATAGGAGGAAACGACCGCCTGGAAGAATCCCTGCATGCAGTGGGGATGCCCCTCCGCGGCGAAGATCACCTCCTGCTCCGGGGTCAGGCAGAAGCGCTCCGATTCTGCCTCGTACTCGATGTACCCGGCCGCGGCGTTGCCAGAGAGCCACTCGCGTACGTAGCGCTCGTTCAGCCCCGTGCTCGCGGCGAGGTCCGCGCTCGTCGCCCGGCCCAGCTCGGCGAGGGCACTGTACAGGTCGAGACGGTCACCCATGTAAGCCAGGATGAGGCCAAGGGCACCGGCCACGTCACCGATGACCTTTCCCTGGAGTGCCTGGAGCTTGCTGTCGTCTACGCTCGAGAGTCGCGAGTTCATCGATTGCCTCCACTCGGTCCTGCGGTGATTGCCCTTCTCCAGGGCCGGATCGTACTCCCGGTGGGGCCATGGGGCAAGGGGATCGGTGACGGGAGCGGGAACGTAATCGGTGACGGATACGCCAAGGGTGACAGGAACGGGTTCGGAACCGGAGTCGGAAGCGGAGTCGGATACGGAACCTGGGGCTCGCGACGGGCGACCGTACAGGCCAAAGGCCCTGGCCGGGGTGCAGCCCCCTCGCGCGGTGTCCCGTGATAGGATGCTCACGGGTAGAACAGGCGGCCTCCACGGATGGCTCTCAGGAAAAGATCCCTGCTCGGTCTTGCGGCGCTCGCCCTCCTCGGCGCCGCTCTCCTTTCCGTGCTCTTTTCCTCGCGGCCCGGGACGGTTCCTCCCACCGGCTCTCCGATACCTCCCGCTCCGGGAAAGGCCTCTTCCCCGGAGAGCCGCACTTCCCTTTCATCGCGGCCTCCCGCCGAGGCATCCTCCCTCCCTCCTGCCCCTCAGGACGAGTCTGCTCCGCCGCCAGAAACGGCTCTGGCGGTCACCATCGTCGACGATCGCGGGGAGCCTCTCGGCAGCATCGTCTTCCGCTCGTTCTCGGGACCGGACCTCGACGAAGACCCCATCGTCGGTGAGCATAGGACGGACTCGTCCGGCCGCGCGACCGTCGCGGTCCAGCCAGGAGAGGTGGTGCTCGTCGCCAACAGGTCCCCGGAGGACGGCCGCTTCACGCCCGGAGCGATCACCGTCGACGCGATCCCGGGCACGGTCACCGAGGTGACGATCGAGCTGCTTCGGCGCAGCGCCTCGCTCTCCATCCACGTCGCCTACACGGACGGCACGCCCACGCCGGGAGTCACGGTCCAGGTGTATGGTTCTTCCGAGGCCGCCACCGACGAGGAGGGCCTGGCCCGTTTGACACACCTGCGCCCGGGAAACAATCGCGTCAATCTGGTGCGTGCGGAGGACGCAGACACCATCCTCGGGCCCGACCGCGAACGCTACCGCGCGATCGAGCTCGCCCCGGATTCCGACGAGGCGCTTTCCTTCACCGTCCACCGCGCCGGCTCGCTCCTCCTCCTCCTCGATCCGCCGTGCGCGGACGAGGCCTCGGTCCGGATCTCCTACCGAGGCGACGAGAGGAGACGGAAGTACGGGACCCTCCGGCCGCTACAGCTCCCCTTGCACGAGCAGCAGGACGAGCTCGTCGTGCCCCATCTCCCCCAGGGACACTACACACTCCTTCTCGACGTGGCCGCCGACAGCCTTCTCGGGTTGCCACTGCCAGAGTCCTTCGAGATCGAGGCCGGCCGGCAGACGACGGTGAGGATTTCTCCTGTCCTGCGCACCGAGATCATCGAGGGCCTCGTCGTCGACGAGGCGGGTAGCCCCGTCCCCGGCATCCGGCTGGGCCTCGCCGGGGATCTGGGGCGGCCCGGCAACGTGCAGTTCTTCACGACGGACGCACATGGGCGCTTCCGGGTCGCGGCACCATCCGGCCACCACGACCACCACATCGTCTTTCATCCCCCTCCTGCGGGGCCCCACAGCCATTTCGCGTTCCTCGGCACGAAGGATCGGCCCTGGCTCGTGGTGCCGGAGAGGAATCGCCGGAGTGTTCTGGTCACCCTCACCGAGGGGCTCGAGATCTCCGGCCGCTGCATCGCTGCCACCACCGGGAAGGGGCTCAACGGGGTCACGATCCACATCGACGTCGAGCGGTTCGCATCCGGCGCGAGGCGCCTCACCGCGGACTCTCCCTCGTCAGAGCCGGGCCACTTCTCGTTTCGCCACCTGAGGCCGGGGACCTACATCCTGAGGGCGATCCATGCCGAGCGCTCGTCGGCCGAGGTGCAGGTGGAGCTCTTTCGCGAAAGCTCTCCTGCCACGGTGGTGCTCGAGCTGCGGTGAGGGCTCCGCCAGGACAGCTTGCCCAGCGCAGAGCACCCAATGGCGGCAATCGGTGACAGAAACGGGGACGGGTCCGGGAACGGTGACGGGGTCACCGATTCCGCACTCTCCCCCGCTCAGCGCCAAGACTTGCTACGCGCGTAGAGGCTCACGACCGAACATCGATCACAATACTCACCGCCTCAGAGTCCCCGACCTCGACCAGGGTCCAGCCGTCGACCCACTCGCCCGTCAACTCCTCTCGAAAGCTGACCGAAATCCGGTATCGGCCCGCCGGGAGGCCGCGAACCTCGAAGGCACCGTTCTCGACGAAACCGCCCCGGGAGGGAAGGAACTCCTCCCACGGCGGGTCTGCGACTGGCTGGTGCCAGACGAAGAACGTCAACCCCTCCGGGAGCTCCCGCTCATGGCGTACGATTCCGCTGATGCGCGCCGAGCCCTCGGGACCGAGGCGGAGGCTTCTTGTGTCCTCCCGGCCAACCGTTAGTCGTGCTCCAACGAAGACGACGGTTTTCGTGTGGCGACTCACCCGGGAGTCGAGCGTGTACCGGCCGGGCTTCACCCCGTGCAAGAGAAAGCGGCCTCCGGAATCGGTCGTGCAGGACTCTCCGGGCACGCCGGGAAGGTCTCTTCCGAGCGTGACCGTGATACCCGCCATGGGTCGTCCCTCCTCGTCGGAGGCCACCCCCTCGACGGTGACCCCGCGATGCATGAGGACCGTGCGCGGGGGAAGGGTCACGCCCTCGGGAATCTCGAACGGCTCCTCGACGGTGAGCCCCCAGTCCGGATGGGAGACGGACAGGCAGTACGCCTCCGCGGAGATGCCCTCGACCAGGAGGCTCCCGGTCGAAGCGGGGATTCCCTCCAGAAGGAAGGCACCGGCGGAGTCGGTCCTCGTCTCCAGCTCGGGGTCGGCCGGATGACCTGGCGAGCTCGTCCGGACAGGGCGCCGGAAGGCCGGCCGGAGCCAGACCGTCGCTCGCGCGATCGGCTCGCTGGACTCCGCGGACAGGACCCGTCCCCCGAGCGTCGAGAGAAGTGGCGAAGGAGACCCGGCATCGTCCTCATCCTCGGGCACCAGCGCCTCCCCCTCCCTCGTGAGGACGATCTCCACGTCTTCTTCATCCGGCTCGAGCTCGGTGTCCCGGCTCGCGAACCCGAGCGCCCCGACCCGCACGTGGAGCGGCGAGGGAAGACCGTCAGCGCGGAAGCGGCCGGTTTCATCGGTGATGGAGAGACGATGGAGAGCTGCACCCCCCCGACCGGATCCCGAGGGGCCCACAACGGAGAAGGAGAGAAAAGCCCCGGCAATCGGCCGTCCCTCGACGTCCCTTATGATCCCTCCCAGCGAATGAGCCTCCTCGAGCCGGATCTCCAGGGGATCCTCCTGGGAGGGGCGAACGTCGATCGTTTGCGCGAGGGGAGCCAGATCACCGTGGCACACCAGGACGTCGTAGGAACGCATGGTCAGCCCCCGGAAAAGGAAGCTCCCGTCGCCGGCGCTCACGACCTCGAGCCCACCCGGACCCTCGATGGTGAGCACGGCTCCCGACAGTGGCTCGCCGTCGGGCCCGAGAACGACGCCCTCCACCGCGAGGCCGCGCTCGAGCACGATGTCCCGGCTCTGATCCCCTCCGCGGGTAGAGAGGTGCACCGTCGCCTCCGGGTAACCGTCGCACGACACGGAGATCCGGTGAGAGGCTTTCTCGGGGTCCAGGTGATCCACCTCATAGCGGCCCTCGGCATCGGTGAGACTCCACGGGACCGCCGAATGATCCGGTACCCTCACGCGCGCTCCGGCGACCGGCGTGCTGTCCTCGTCCACGACCCTTCCTGTGAGACGGAATCCGGGGTGGAGGACAAAGTCGACTCGCTTCTCACCGCTGTCCTGGAGTGGGAGATGATCCGAGGCGTAGGCAAGACCGGGACTCGTCACCGCGACCTCGATCCTCCTCAGGAAGGACGGCCCCATCACCTCGAACCGGCCCTGCTCGTCGCTCAACGCCGCGGTCTCGATGACCGGGCTCCCCTGGTACAGCCACGGCGGAGGGCGGTTCGAGAGCATCACGGATGCGACGACGATGGAAGCACCCTCCACCGGACTGCCCTGCGCGTCGCGCACCGCGCCCGTGATCCTCGTATCGAGGGGTAGCGCATGGAGCCAGACGGAATCGAGGGACCGTGTTCCCGGAGTGATCGTCGTGATGTGGAGACCGCCCACGTACCCTGGCTCCGCCACGTTGAGGACGAGCGTCGCCGCCTCATCCGGGCTCGCAAGCTGTCGGGAGAACGATCCGTCCTCACCGGCGATGAAGGTCTCCTCGAGGAGGGGATCTCCCCATACCGTTGCCCCCGCATACAAGGCGAGCCGGACCGGGGCCCGGCCCAGAGGATCCAGCGTCGGCCCCAGGCAGACCCTTCCGGAGAGCGCAATCGAAGGCCTCGTCAAGGCCGGCTCCCCCTCATCCTCCGGATCATCGCCCGATGACTCCTCGGGGATCGGGGGCAAAGGTGCGATCAAGGGAGGACCAGGCGTGCTCGCCTGATCCCGAACGCCAGGGTCAAGGGCCGCCGGAGTCGAAGGCCTCTTCCCTTGCATTCGCGCGACGACGCCTTGCTGATTCTGCCCGCCATCGACCGAGGAACTGGACTCCATTCCGGTCGACAAGGGGTTCCCCCACACCAGAACGGCAACCCCCAGGCCACCGAGAATCCCTGCTGCAATCTTCACCGCTGGCATCATGACCGCCCCACCTCCATGCATTGCACCTTGCACGACCTCCTCCGGCTTCACGAAACGAGTGACGCAGAGGGGAGCGAGGGCACGGGTCCATCCCTTCCGATCTCCACCCCACTCCCGATCCAGGCGCTCCCTGAGGCTCTCGCGGCCGCGCCGAAGCCTCGTGTACACCGTCGCCAGCGGGATGCCATGCAACCCGGCGATCTCTCTCGGCGAGAGATCCTCGAAGTACCGGTGGAGGATGACGGCCCGATAGGGTTCCTCGAGGGACCTGACCGCTTCCACCAGGATCCGGAGCGATTCGAGGCGCTCGCCCGCGTCACCCGTCGGCGGAGCCTCCTCGCTGTGCGCTGCGGCTTCTTCCCTGCGCAGGCGCCGGGCCTCCGCCCGTCGATTCCGCCGGGCGAGGTTGCGCGTCACGCCGGAGAGCCAGGACTTCAGATTCCAGCCCTCGGTGGGCGAACGCCGGAGGGCCGCGACCCACGTGTCCTGAACGAGGTCGTCGACCTCGGATTCACTCCGCACCAGACGCTGCGACAGCCGCCGCAGGAAGGCGGTGTGCTCGAGGAGCTCCCGGACCGGAATGTCGGAGTGGTTCTCGTCCATGAGATTCTCTTCCGTGGCGATCAGTCCCTCCATGAGTTCCCTACCCGAGAGCCCCCGGTATTCTTCAGGATTCCGAGGAATCTGGCAACGAGACCGTGACGGGAACGAACACGCGAACGGGAACAAGAGCGGGACCGGAAGCGGAGCCGGAGACGCAATCGGCGACGGAACCAGAGCCGGAACCGGAGCCGGACCCCGATCCGGACCCGGGAGCTCGTGGACGAGCAGCGCTGTTCCGGCCTGCCCGCGCGGAAGAGGGGTCAGGGGAAGAGGGGGGGGCCGGGCACCGACCTTGCGCTCACTCCACCCTGAACCCGACGACCACGCCTCCCGCTCCCGACGCCTCGATGGCAGCCATCACCGCCGCCAGGTGTCCCACCGGAACCCCGTCGTCGCATTCGACGGCGACGGGCTCGGCGTCCTCTCCGCTCCCGCTCCGCCGTTGCAGCCGGAGCAAGGCCTCGAATCCCTGCAACCGGATCTCCCGGTCGGGAGGCCCATCGACCTCATCGAGGCGAGCCGTGCGCCCGCCGATGACAAGGGTGACGAGGGAGGTGTCCTCTCCTCTACGCTCGAGCCGGCACAGGAGACGGGAGGCGCCCGGCGATTTGCCTTCATCCCCTCCGGAGGGTCTCCTTTGGAGGTAGAGGCCGAGCCCACGCTCGACACCGTCGGCTCCGGGACGCGTCGCAAGGACAACGTTCTCGCAACCCGAGCTCCCGATGAAATCCAGGATGTTGCGGAGCGACTGGAAGGCGGCTCGCGAGTGGCAGCGGATGAGAAGGCCTCTGTCGACGGTGGGATTGCCGGTCCATCCCGGCCGAGTGAGACACTGGGGCTCGACGAGATATCGGAGATCCCCTACGGTGTATTCCTTCCGTTTCACGTAAATGCGCCCTTCTGCCGTCACGCTGAGCACGATCGCCCTCGGTCCGGCTTCCCGGGTCGTCCCCTCCCTCACCACGGGGAGTACGACGGTCTCGGCGAGGAGGCCGTGCCGGTCTCGCTCGACGGGCCGCCGGATCGGCTCATCATGCCCGCATCCGGACGAGCCGGCAAGTAAGGCGAGGGATGCCCCGACGATGGATAGTGCCCGCAGGGTCACGACATTCTCCACGGCCAGCTCCTGTCCCGGCCCCGCCGCCCTCTTGACCGACGTTGCGCCGATCTCTCCATCCTACAGCACGAGCCAGGCCGGGAAGAAGGGAGCAAGGAACGCGAGCGGGAACGGAATCGGGGACAGCGACGGGTACGCATGCGCGAACGGGGTCGGGTACAGGAGCGGAAATGGAATCGAAGCCGGGGCCGGACATGGAGCTGGAGCCCGATCCGGACCCGGAAGCTCGTGGCCAGGCAACGCTGGTCCAGCCAGCCCGCGCGGAAGAGGGGCCAGGGGAAGAGACGAGCAACGCGGGAATGGGGAACGACACCGCCGCTCTCGCAAGCCACGGGGGCCAGGGGTCAGGGGAGGAACCCGAGCGACGAGGATAGGACTCATTTCGGCGCGCTCCTCGAGCAACGGGGGACAAGGGTCAGGGGCACGGTCGCGGGCACCGGAGGAAGGGGAAGAAGGGGCCAGGGGCAACGGGCCAGGGAAGATGCGCAGGACCATGGCCAGGCGAGGAGGCCCGGAACGAGCTGTGGACGACCGGCCGCCCTTGCTCCCGGGAATCCTTCTGCGCCCACCCCGTCGAAACCTTGCCGAATCCCGTTGGCGGCGCGCTCGGCGAGGAGGTTCGCAGCGACATGACTCGTGGGTTTCGACACGTGCCACCCAGCCCCAACCCATCTCGCTTCTGCGCGGAAAGTCGCAGCGAACCTCCTCGCCGAGCGCGCTCCCCACACACCCACTTCGGCCCCCTCGCCCACGACGCAGCCAACTTCTACCGCGAACAACGCGGCCGACTTCTACCGCGAGCGACCCGGCTATCCCCACCCTGCGCGTTGTGTGGATCAGTGCCTTCCACCGTACTTGCCGATAGGAGGGAAGACGAGGGCGCGGAGGGACAAGCGAGGGACTCGATGGGACTGTCCGCGCGCGCGGAGAGCCCGGCCCCCGATGATGCCACCGCATTGTGTGGATGCGTGCCTGGCACCGTACTTGCCGATAGCCAGGGACAACGGGCCAGGGAAGATGCGCAAGACCATGGCCAGGCGAGGAGGCCCGGAGCGACCCGTGGAAGACCGGCCGCCCCTGCTCCCGGGAATCCTCCTGCGCCCACCCCGTCGAGACCTTGCCGAACCCCGTTGGCGGCGCGCTCGGCGAGGAGGTTCGCAGCGACATGACTCGTGGGTTTCGACACGCGCCACCCAGCCCCGACCCACCTCACTTCTGCGCAGAAAGTCGCAGCGAACCTCCTCGCCGAGCGCGCTCCCCACACCCCCTCTTCGGCCCCCTCGCCCGCGACGCAGCCAACTTCCACCGCGAACAACCGCGGCTACGCGCGTCAGAGCGGTTACGGGGTCGGGGACGGGTGCGGAGTCGGTGACGGAACCGGACACGGAACCGGAACTGGAGCCGGACCTCAATCCGGACCCGGGAGATCGTGGACAAGCGGTGCTGTCCCGGCCATCCCGCGTGAAAGAGGGGCCAGGGGAAGCAACGAGCAACGCAGGAGTGGGAAACGACACCGCCGCCCTCGCAACCCACGGGGGCCAGGGGCCAGGGGAGGCACCCGAGCAACGAGGATAGGGCTCTTTCCGGCGCGCTCCGCGAGCCACGGGGGACAAGGGTCAGGGGCACGGTCGCGGGCACCGGAGGACGGGGGAAGAAGGGGCCAGGGACAACGGGCCAGGGAAGATGCGCAAGACCATGGCCAGGCGAGGAGGCCCGGAGCGAGCCGTGGAAGACCGGCCGCCCTTGCTCCCGGGACTCCTCCTGCGCCCAGCCCGTCGAGACCTTGCCGAATCCCGTTGGCGGCGCGCTCGGCGAGGAGGTTCGCAGCGACATGACTCGTGGGTTTCGACACGTGCCACCCAGCCCCAACCCATCTCACTTCTGCGCGGAAAGTCGCAGCGAACCTCCTCGCCGAGCGCGCTCCCCACACCCCCTCTTCGGCCCCCTCGCCCGCGACGCAGCCAACTTCCACCGCGAACAACGCGGCCGTCTTCTACCGCGAGTGACCGAAGAACGTCTTCCCATCGCTGGCCAGCGTCCCCAGGAAGGGACACGGCCGGAACCTCTCGCCGTACCGGGCCTCGAGGGCGCGCAGGCCGTCGGCGACGGAACGCAGCCCCACCGTGTCGGCGTGGCGCAGGAGCCCCCCGCGGAAGGGCGGGAAGCCGGTGCCGAGGATCATGGCGAGATCGAGCTCGCCCGGGGTGCGTACGATCCCCTCCTCGAGGCAGCGGGCGGCCTCGTTGACGAGGGAAAGGAGAAGACGCGAGGTGATCTCGTCGTCGTCGGGGCCGGTCGTCCCGTCGGCGAGACCGAAGAGCGAGGCGACGAGAGCCCGCAGCTCGGCATCGGGCTCGGGCTTCTTCTTGCCCTTACCGTGGACATAAAAGCCGCGGCCACTCTTCTTGCCCGTTCTCTTCTTCTCGACGAGAGCCTCGATGAGCCTCTTGAACGGGTTCTGGGCGCCCTTGTCGAGAACCGAGGAGACGTGGCGCGCGACGTCGAGGCCCACCTCGTCGAGAAGACGCAGCGGTCCCATGGGCATGCCGAAGTCGGTCATGAGCCGATCGACGTTCTCGATCGAGGCCCCCTCGCACACGAGCCGCACCGCCTCCGAGAGATAGGGCGACAGGATCCGGTTCACGAGAAAGCCCGGCCGGTCGGCCACGAGGATCGGCACCTTGCCCATGCGTCGCGCGAGGTCGAGGACGATCTGGGCCGCCTCGCCGGGCTCGTTCCCCTCGATGCGCGTCGCGCCGGCCTCCATCACCTCGACGAGCGGCATCCTCTCCACGGGATTGAAGAAGTGCATCCCCACGACCGTCACGTGCGACGGCGCACCCTCGGCGATCTCGGACAGGGGGATCGACGACGTGTTGGTGGCAAAGATCAGGGGCTCCTTGCGGAAGGAGCCCAGATCCTTCACCAGCTTCCTCTTGATCTCGAGGCTCTCGACCGCCGCCTCGACCACGAAAGGAGCGCAGGCCATGTCGGAAAGACGCGTCGAGGGCGCGGTCCGGGCCAGAGCCGCCTCGGCCTCGAACCTCTTCATGCTCCGGCGCTTCACCCGGGCCTCGATCTCGGAGCGGATCGCGGCCAGGCCGCGACCCATGGCCTCGGCCGCAACGTCGACGAGCCGCACGGTGAGACCGCGCCGCACGAAGAGAGACGCGATGCCCGCCCCCATGACACCGGCCCCGATAACGCCCACTCGCGAGAGGTGCGACGAGGCGCCCTTGGCCCCGACCTTCTTGGCCTCCTCATTGAGGAAGAAGATCCCGATCAGGCTCTTCGACACGTCCGTCACCACGAGCCGTCCCAGGGTCTCCGCCTCGAGCGCCATTCCCTTCTCGCGCGGGAGCCGGAGAAGACGTGGGAGCACGTCGAGGATGGCGAGCGGCGCCGGATAGTGGCCATGAGTCTTCGAGAGGACCTTCTTGCGAGCCGTGGAGAGAACGAGCGATCGTCCGATTGCCGTGCCATCGAGAAAGCGCTGCATGCCGCGCGCGCGGAATCGCGGCAGCCGGGGGATCTTCTTCGGGTCGCGGGCCGCCTTCCGCGCCACCTCGAGCGCCGCGGCAAGGAGTCCCCTCTCGGGCGCCACCCGGTCCACGAACCCCATCCTCAGGGCTTTTCTCGCGTCGACGGTCTTGCCCCCGAGAAGCAGGTCGAGGGACTGCACGAGGCCAATGAGCCGGGGCAGCCGGTAGGTTCCCCCGAACGCGGGCAGAATCCCCAGGTTGACCTCGGGGAATCCCATCTTGAAGGAGTCGCCCTCTCCCGCCACCCGCAGCTTGCACGCGAGCGCGAGCTCGGCTCCTCCCCCGAGACAGACGCCATGGATCGCCGCCACGGTGGGGAAGGGCAGGTCTTCGAGGAGGCTGAACACCGCCTGTCCCTTCGCCGCCATCTCCGCCCCGCGGCCAGGATCGACGATGTCGCGGATCTCGCCGATCTCGGCTCCGGCCACGAAGCAGCCAGGCTTGCGGCTCGCGAGGACGAGCGCCTGCACGGTGTCGTCCTGAGAAAGCACTCGAAGCTGACTCTCGAGCTCCGCCATGGACTTCGAGCTCAGGGTGTTGACCTTCTTGCCGGGGCTGTCGAAGAAGAGGACGGCAACGCCCCCCTCCTCCCGCTCGACAACGACCTCGGGTCCGTCGCTCGTCATGGCCCTTCTCTCGGTCCCGCGCTCGGGGTCACCCGACTCGCTCTCCGCCCTCTCGTGAATCTTCGTGCTCACCGCTCCACCAGGACCGCCTGGCCCTGTCCTCCACCCACGCAGAGAGACGCGGCACCGAGGCCGAGATCCCTGCGACCCATCTCGAGAAGCAGCGTGTGGATGATCCGCGCGCCGCTCGCCCCCACCGGATGCCCGAGGGCGACGGCGCCCCCGTTGACGTTGAGACGGTCCGACGGAATCTCGCCCACCGCCTTGCGATCGAAGTGTTCCTGACAGAACGTGTCCGACGCCAGAGCCCTCTGCACCGCGATGACCTGGGCGGCAAAGGCCTCATTGATCTCCATGAGCTCGATGTCGGACAGCGTGACTCCCTCCTGGTCCATCAGCTTGACCAGGGCATGGGCGGGACCGAGCCCCATCCTCGTCGGGTCGAGGCCGACGGTGGCGTGGGCCCGGATGCGGCCCAGCGACTTTCTTCCCTCGGCCCGGGCCAGATCCTCGTCCATGAGCACGAGGCAGACCGCACCGTCGGTGATCTGGGACGAGTTCCCGGCAGTGACGGTGCCGTCTCTCTTCTCGAAGACCGGGCGAAGCCGGGCCAGCTTCTCCAGCGAGCTATCCGGGCGCGGGCCGTCGTCGTTCTCGAGCATGACCTCGTACCGCGGCGGCACGTAGAGCTCACAGATCTCTTCCCGCAGCTTGTCGCGAGCCGCCACCGCCCTCCGGTTGCTCTCGAGGGCAAAGGCGTCTTGATCCTCGCGGGTGACGCCGTGCTCGCCGGCGACCTTCTCGGCCGTCTGGCCCATGGACAGGTCGCAGCTCGGATCGACGAGCCCCTTCATGAGCCCGGGAACAGGCTTGAAGTAAGACGGGCGCACCTGGCCAAAGAGCGAGAGCTTCTGGCCCAGGGACCGCGCGCGCGACAGGGTCACGAGCCAGTCCTGCGTCCGGTCGGCAAAAAGGAAGGGAACCCGGCTCATGGACTCGACGCCCCCCACCAGCACACAGCGGGACTGCCCCGAGCGGATCCTGTCCGCGGCGATGATCACCGCCTCCATGGCCGAGGCGCAGTTGCGGTGGACGGTCATGGCGGGAACCCGGTGGGGGATCCCGATGTCGTTGGCCACCACCCGGGCGATGTTAGGAGCATCGGCGGGGCCGGCCACGTTGCCGAGGATCACCTCGTCGATGCGATCGGGCTCGAGGTCGAGCCGCAGCAACGCCTCGAGGGCGGCCCGGGACCCGAGCTGGCGCGCGGTCATCTTCCGGGCCTTGCCGAAGGATTTGACGAAGGGGGTGCGGCATCCCCCGAGGACGACAGGAGTTCCCATCCGGGGTGTCCTTCCGCCCGAAGGAGCCTGGCCCGAAGGTGTTGCATCGTTCTGGTTCATGGCATCCGCCCTATCGACCGGAGACGTGGGCCGGGAGTAGCCCTTTCCCTCCCGGCGACATCGCTCGTCGGCCAAGGCAGAGTCTACATCCCACGGAGCGGATCCTCTGTCCTCTCAACCGCGGAAGCCCTGACAACCGATGGTCTTGTACGGCCCTGGTAAAATGGCAATCCAGCCCGGAGACGGGAAAGGACCGACTCCACGATGCGACGCCCCGACCTGACCAGCAAGTGGGAGAGGCTCTCCAGGGACGAGATCCGCTGGCTCCAGGGAAAGAAGCTGGCCCGGTTCGTCCGGGAGCAGATCTTGCCCTTCAGCGCCTTTTACCGGGAGCACTTCAAGAAGGCCGGACTCGACGCCCGATCCATCCGCAACGTCGATGATCTGCGAAGGATTCCCTTCATCAGCAAGGGCGACTGCGCACCCTCCGCCGCCGACCCGGCCCGCGCCCGCAAGCTCATCCTGACCCCGGACGCCCCGACCTTCGGACGCAGCCTGTCTCTCGCCGGAAAAGCAAGAATGTCCCTCCAGGCCCTCCTCCGCGGCAAGGCCAGGGTCAAGGAGCAGATCGGCCGCGAGTACCGGCCCGTTCTCTTCTTCTTCACCACCGGACGTTCCTCCGATCCCGTGGCCTTCGTGCTCTCCCTCTACGACCTCGAGATCATGAAAGTCGTGGGCTCGCGGATCCTGCAGGTGATCGGTGCCGATCCGGCGGTCGACCGCGGCGTCAACGTCTTCCCCTACGCGCCCCACCTGGCCTTCTGGCAGGTGGTCTACTGCGGGATTGCCGAGGGGCTCCTCAACCTGCACACCGGCGGCGGCCGGGTGATGAGCACGGACCGGATCCTCACCTCCATCGAGAAGCTCCGGCCGACGCTGCTCTCGGGCATTCCCGGCTACGTCTATCACCTGCTCCGGCAAGGGCAGGAGCAGGGTCGCGACCTGAGCTCGGTGCGGTTGATTCTCCTGGGCGGCGACCGGGTGAGCGTTCCCCAGCGCCGGAAGATGATCGAGCTCCTCACGCAAAAGGGAGCCCGCAACCCCCAGGTGCTCTCGGTCTACGGCTTCACCGAGGCGCGCATCTGCTTCCCCGAGTGTCCCGCTCCTGTGCCCAGCGGCTTCCACATCTTCCCCGACCTCTGCATCGTCGAGACCATCGACCCCGAGACCGGAGATCCGGTCGCCGAAGGGGAGAAGGGCGAAATCGTCTACACGGCGATCGACGGGCGCGGCTCGGTGGTGCTGCGCTACCGGACCGGCGACATCGCCGAGGGCGGCCTCGTTCACGAGCCCTGTCCCCACTGCGGCAGGCTCACCCCACGCATCCTCGGCCCCATGAGCCGCGCCTCGAGCGTGGTCGACTACCGCCTCTCCAAGATCAAGGGGACGCTGGTGAACCTCGACTATCTGGGGAGAGTCATCGCCGACCAGACCGGGGTCGAGGAGTGGCAGCTCGTCATCGGCAAGAAGAACAACGATCCCCTCGACGTGGACGAGCTCGTGCTGCACCTCGCCCTGAGCGAGGGCGAGAACGAGGCTGCCGTTCGCACCGAGCTCGAGAACCGTCTCCGGAGCGAGCTCGAGGTGGGCGTGAACCGCTTCTACTTCCATCCCCTCGCCGAGATGCTCACACGGATCGGAATGGAGACGCGCCTCAAGGAGGAGCGGGTCGTCGATCGGAGGAACGAGCTGGAGGAGAAGCTCCTCGAGGCCGAAGACAAGGAGGACATGGCTCCGCGCCCGAGCTGACGAGAAAACGGCGCGCTCACGCCGTTCGTCCCGCATGCAGGTCTTGCGTCAGGCCGAGGCCCTCCATCCTGCGACCCAGCGTCCTCCGGCTGATCCCGAGGAGGTCGGCGGCCCGCTGACGGTTCCAGCTCGTCCCCTCGAGAGCGGCCAGGATCTCCGCCCGCTCGACCTCCCGGATCCGCGACCGCAGGGACGGGGCCCACCTCCTGTCCCGGATGCGCCGGCCGCCATTCGCTTCCGTTCCGTTCTCGCACGACCTCCGCACCCGGGAGAGGGCCGCTTCCAGCCTCTCGGTGTCGATGCGTCGTGAATCCTCGCGTGCCAGCTCCTCGACCACGAGCCGGAGCTCGCGCAGATTCCCCGGAAGGTCCTGATCCAGAAGAACGGCCTGGGCCGCCGGGGTCAGGGACTGGCGAAGCAAAGGACACCCCCTCTTGCTCGCCAGCCGATCCAGAAGCGCCGCGAGATCCTCCCTTCTCTCGCGCAAGGATGGCGCGGTGAGGACAAGGCATCCCGCAAGCCTCGCCGCCTCGCGGAAGACCTCCCGTTCTTCTGCGGGCCCCTGCACGAGGAGGATCCGTCCCTCCTCCCGGGCGAGGTCGGCGACCGTTCCCCTGGGGAGGCTCGCCGCCTCGAGGAGGATCCAGGTCGGCGTTCCCGGGGACGATGTCCAGTCGCCCACCAGCGGACAGGTGCCCCCTTCCACCTGATCGCGCCGCACCGGATGAAGGAGCGACTGCCCGGCCCTTTCCAGCTCCTGGTACGTGCTGGCGGGAAGAACGAGACAGGGCGCGCTCCGTCTCTCGCTCCAGGAGTGGATGGCCACCCCGAGCGACACGAGAGCGGTGCCCGGCGGCCCCTCGATGCAGACCCCGCGCTTCCACCCCGCCGCCTCCAGGACCCGTCTCCGCAACCCTCGCGCCACCGCGCTCCTGCCCACGAGCTCGTCCATGAACGTCCCTCCCGGTTCGTGTCCGGGAGTCAGTCGGAGAAACCGGGGTGTTGTTGCGCGGGTTCGTCGCCCCCCTCACCGTACTGCCGCCAGCTCCTCGACGAAGAGGCGTTCCTCGCGCAACAGCTCCAGCCCCGGCCAGAGGTCTTCCAGCTTCGCGAGACGTTCGAAGGCCGAAGCCAGCCGCGACGAATCCCGATCGAGGCACAGCAGCAGGAGCTCGGCTCCGCCCTCGTCGTCGACCCACCCCCTGACGACACGGGTGAGATCGTCGAGCGCGGCCTGTTCTTGCTCGTCCAGGATCGTGAACTTCCTTCCGCTCGACTGGAAGGGATCGCCTTCGGGCTCGATCGTCCAGTCGTAGCGACCGGGGGGGAGGCGCCGGGTATCGAGAGGCAGCGGCAGGCTCGTCGTTCCCCTCTCCACCTCGCAGCGGTAGTGCACACGCCCGTTCTCGTGGATCGCGAACACGAGCCCCCCCTCCCACTCGCTCTCCGACCAGGTGAAGACGGGTCTCGACTCCCGGATGTCTCCCACCGGGAGGAGGGCACGCGGCACCCGGTCACGATCGCCCTCGGGAAGGCTTCGTCGCGCCCGGGATCGCATCACACGCTCGAGCCTCGGAGCCCGGTCCTGGAACGAGGCGAGGAACGACGCCGCGGCCAGGCGCGCCTCATCGGGCACCACCCGACCGGCTCCCGAGCTCGCGACCTCGTCTCCCTTCTTCAGGCGATCCCCCACGAGCACGAGAAGGAGCGGATCGTCCTCTTTCCCGGCGGCGACCCGATCCCCGGGCCGGAGCACATCACCGGCAAGAAGCGGCCGCCGGTTTCCAACCTCCTCGACGAGAGACCAGCCGCGCGCCACGAGCACACGCCCCTCCTCGGTCACACGGAGCTCGCGAACAGGGCGGAGGAGCATCACGAGCAGGGGTACCGACACGAGCAGGATCGCGGCCAGCACCAGGTCCACGGGGCGGAGCCAGCGTTTCTTCCTGTCGCCACGGCTCGCACCTCCCTCCTCCTCGCCGAGCACCGAACGCAGACGCTCCACCTCGGAACGGAGCTCCGGATCCCGGGCGATCCTTTCCTCGATGTCCCGTCTCTCACCCGGGCTCAAGGTGCCCGCCACGTACGCCGCCATGGTCTCGGCATCGGGTTCACGCACGTCGTGCCCTCGTGTCACCGATCCCTCCTTCCCAGAAGCTCGTCGAGGTCCAGCCTTCCCGCCAGGTGGCGGAGGAGGGAGTCGTCGAGAGGCTCGCCCTGCCGACCTCCGGTCGGAGACGCGTTCTGTCCTTGCTGCAGGGAGTCGAGGATCCTCGCGGTGAGCCGCTGCAACCTGCGGCAGATCGTCGCCCGGTGCACGCCCAGCTCGCGCCCCATTTCCTCCTCGGTGCGCCGCCTCCAGTAGTACTCGCGAAGGAGCCAGAGGGAGTCCTCCCCCAGCCCACCGATCACCCGCTCCAGCTCGAGGAGCAGGCGGTCGGCCACGACCTCGGGAGACTCTCCCCCGGGATCGGGCTGCTCGCGCACAACGCTCGATACCCCGAGCAGGGCTTCTGCCCCCACCGCATCCACCTCGACGTCCACCGAGGACAGGGGCACCGGCCGCCGGCGCCCCGCCGCGTAGTAGTCACCGATCCGGAACACGAGCACGCTGTGCAGCCAGGTTCCAAGACGTGCCCTGCCCCCGTAGCTCGAGAGGGCATTGGCGAGATTTGCCTTGCTGCGAGGGAGCCAGAGGTCTCCCCAGAACGAGGCCAGCACCTCCTCGGCAGCATCGCCCCGTGGCATCAGCCGGCTCGTCGCGCGAGCCAGGCGATCGGCGTACGCGGCATGGAAGACCTCCCACGCCCGCGCGTTCCCCCGGGAGCAGCCAAGGGCGAGACAGATATGGGCGACAAAGAGGCCCTCCACGAAGCGCTGGAGGGAGACGAGAGGAGGATCCCGCAGGGGATCGTGCCGCTCGGCCATGCGAAGGTAGGAGACACACGCCTTGTGGCGAACGTCCTTTACAAGATCGGCGAGGGTGATTCCGACATTCCCCCAGCGGTGGTGGGACTCGTGCCAGGCGGCCTCGATGGCCGGGCGACACCTCCGGTCGAACCGGGCCAGGGCCTGGCCATCCTCATCGAGGACGGATCGCGCCAGATCGGCGTCAGCGAGTTCTGAGCCGGACGTCAAGGGGAGCTCCTGCAGGTACCCGGTGGCCAGTCCCGAAAACCCCCCTCGGGCCACCGATTGTAGCGCGGCGGACTCCCGCTGCAAGGGAAAGCGGGGGACGAGGACGCCGGCCCCGCCCCCCGCAGCCTACTCCTGGCTTTCCCCGGACAACCGCCCTCTCGCTCAGTCGATCGACTCCACCACCATCGCGTAGCTCGCCTCCAGCGTCTGGCGGTCAAAGGCCTGGATGACCCGAACGAGCCCCGGCTCGGCGCCCTGGGTGGGGAGAACGAGCCTTCCGCGACCGTTGACGTCGAGAGCCACCCGGTATCTCGGGCTCCGCGCCGTGGCCCGCGTGAGCGGACTGGCGGGATCGACGAACAGATGGCTCGCTCCCGAGAGCCGGGGATCGCTGATTCCCGCGATGACGGGCGGAGCCGCCCCACTCATCACGATCTGCACGGTGGCGGAGGGGCGCCCCTGCACGATATCGATGACCAGCTCGGTCGACTGGGAAACCGAGACGTCCGGATTCTCGACGAGGATCGCCAGCCCTGGACGCTTTCCCCTCACCACGCAGAGAGCGGTGATGGGCTCCTCGTCGTCGTAGCCGAACGAGGAGCCATCGAGGACGTGGCCGTCCAGCACCGCCACCTGTCCGTCGTCAAACGTGGTGAACACCGTTCCCTCGACCCCCGACGAGCGTGAGCTCACCGCGAAGAGGATCTCCCCCGGATGGGAGGGATCGAGGGCCAGCCCCTGAACGTCGCTGATGCTGGTCACCGTGCGGGCAAGGGCCCGGGTCACGGTGGCGCGAAGGTCCTCCTCCGAGTACCAGATGATGGCCTCCGCCGTCCCCGACTCGAAGATGAACACGGTGCCATCCGGCAGCTCGTCGCTTCCACCGTTCTGCGCGATGAGCGAGGCCGAGGTGGTCACCTCGTTCTCGGAGAAGGAGAAGACGAGGTCTCCTTCGGGCGTCATGGCGAAAGCATCGATGTCGATGGCCGAGGTGGAGGTCAGGCTGGCGAAGAAGTCCTCACTGAAGATGGTGAGAAATCCTCCGTCGGGAGTGAGCTGGATCAAGTCCCCGTCCCGGGCCACCTCGCCCGAGGCGAACCGCCTGTCCGATGAGAACGAGACCCAGAGGTCAAAGACGCTGTCGAACGCCCCTGCGGGGTCGACCCACAGGGCATCGACGTCCACCGGCTCATCGTCGAAGGTCCCGTCCCCATCTCCGTCCCCCACGAGGGTCTCCCAGTTGAGGTCGGAGAGGTAGAGCCCGGGCTCCGCGTCATGGAAGGGAGTAAAGAGCAGCAGATCTTCGTCCTCGATGGCCGTCAGGCTCCCGCTCACCATGTTGACCTCCCCGTCGAGGGAGAGAAGGAGCCCCTCTTGCCCCCGGGACGGCCCGGAGAGCAAAAGAATCGCCCCTGCCACGGTCGCGACCTTGCGCCAGACTCCGAATCTTCCGATACCAATCATGTCCTTGCCTCCTCGTTTTCCATTGGTTCGACCTTTTCCGGCCTCCTGCAGGGGGCGGCGTCCCGCCCGGAGCGCTCTCGAGGAACAGAGTCGAGCCAGGAAGGGGACGGTTACGACAAGGACAGGATTCGCGGCTTGCGCGGTTCGACCAGGGGCCTATAATGAGGCCTCTTCGGACCGGGGCCGGTCCCCCGACGGTGTGGGCAACCGCCTTCGCCGCGCGGGGCGGGATCGTCCCGATCCGCTCCTCGTCACGGGCGATGTCGTCCGTGCGAGGTCCCGTCGCCCGGCCGGACCGACCGTCACCGGGCCGTGCGAGGTGCTTCATCGGGTGCGCTCGGCACCTCCTCGCGCGAGGGTCGACACGGTCGGAGCGAGTGCCATAGGAACGAGCAACGAATTCTTGCCGGACAATGGTTGGGATCGAGCCGACGATCCGCTTCCCGCCTACCTCACCGGCAAGAACTATCCCTTCGTCACTCCCGTCCGTCGCGAGATCCCCCGAGTCTTTCCCCGGGACTCCCTGGACGAGGACGCGGTGAGAACCGTCCAGCGGCTCGCCCGGCACGGCCACCTGGCCTACTTCGTGGGCGGCTGCGTGCGGGACCTCCTCGTCCAGCGCAAGCCCAAGGACTTCGACGTGGTGACCACGGCCCGTCCCCGTCAGGTCAAGAAGCTCTTCCGCAACTGCTGGATCATCGGCCGCCGCTTCAAGCTCGCCCACGTCAACGTGGGCTCCAAGACGATCGAGGTCTCGACATTCCGGGCGTTCCTGCCCGAGACCTTCGATCAGGATCGCGACGACCTCCTCATCCGCCGCGACAACCTCTTCGGCACCCCCGAGGAAGATGCCTGTCGGCGCGACTTCACCATCAACGGTCTCTTCTACGATCTCCATTGCCAGGTGATCCTCGATCACGTCGGCGGCATGGAGGACGTCGAGAACCGCATCATCCGCACGATTGGCGATCCGGAGATCCGCTTCCGCGAGGACCCGGTGCGGATCCTCCGCGCCATCAAGTTCGCGTCGCGCCTCACGTTCGCCATCGAGCCCTCGACCTACGAGGCCATGGTGCGGCACGCCTCCGACATCCAACGTTGCGCCGCTCCCCGGGTGCTGGAAGAGATCTTCCGGATCTTCCGCGGTGGAGCGGCGGTCAAGGCCTTCCGCCTCATGCGGAGGAGCGACGTGCTGAGGGTCCTCTTTCCCGAGATCGATGCCCGGCTCGAGGACGATCCCGTGGTGCTGGAACGTCTCGGTCGCCATCTCGAGGCTCTCGATGCCCTCGTCGCCCGGGGTCAGGAGCCGTCGGCGGCCCTCTGCCTGGCCAGCCTGTTCCTGCCCGTGGCCGAAGGACGCGAGCGGGTGGAGCCATCCCGGTGGGACCAGCTGACCGACGAGCTCGAAGACATGCTCTACGCCTTCTGCCCCCGGTGGAACGTCTCGCGACGCGATGCCGGTCGGCTCCGGGACATCATCGCCCTCCAGAGAAGGCTTCGCCCCGCGGGAATCAAGCGGCGGCAGACGCGGGCCTCCATCGTCCGCCATCCCGGTTTTCCCGACGCCATCGAGCTCTTCCGGGCCACGGCCGAGGGCGAGCCCTCCTTCACCGAGGACGTCGAGATGTGGGAGCAACTCCTCCGGGAGAGGCAAGAGCCCGGGCCGCGCTCCCGGTCACAGACGCTCGCCGGCCCCAATGGCGACGCCGGAGGCGAAGGACTCGAGGGCAACCAGGGGCATCCCTCCGGACGCAGCCGCCCCCGACGCCGCCGACGAAGGCGCGGGAGCCGGTCGCGCGGCGGTCGCACCTCCTCCTAGGAGCCTGGCCGGGACTTTCCCTGGAGCCGGCAGCAAGTGTTCCGCAGGCTCAGCGCGGGGGTCCCCCGCCACCCGGACGGGGACCCGGCGCCCCACCCCCCGAAGGACGGGGGGTCGGTCCGCCTCCTCCCCTCGGGGGCGGAGGCGGAGTGCTCGTCCGTCCCGGGATCCCCGCGGTGCCTCCGCGAGGGGTGTCGCAGCCACCGGCGGTGCTTCGCCCGCGCAGCGTACGCGCGATCCGGTACTTGCGTCGATCGACGACCTCGGTGCCATCGTCGCCTCCGCCGCCCTCCTCGGCCCGCGCCGCGATCAGTCGCAGAAGGCTCCGTGCTCCTGCGTGCCGGGCGTCCATGGCCAGCACCCGATCCACGTAGCGTCCCGCGCCGGCGGTGTCACCGGCGAGAAGATGGACGTGGGCGAGCTTCAGGTTGGCGTCGATGACGGCCTCGCGCGCCCGGGCAACAAGGGCGTCGGCATCGGCGCGCCGCGCGGCCGAGAGAACCTCCTTGCGAGCATGGGACTCGGCCGCCTGGAGGGCCTGCCGGGAATGGCGGTGGGCATCGAGAAGAAACTGACGAGACCGTGCCGAGAGGTCGCCCGCGAGCAACGCCTCGCGCTTCTCCTTCTCGGCCCGTGCGAGCAAGGACTCCACACGCTCGCTGATCTGGTCGAAAGCCATGGCGTCCCTGAGATCCTGCGGAGACGCCGGCTCGGCCTCGACCCCGAGGATCTTCTCGCACTCGAAAAGCTGGACGCGGGCCGCTTCGGTGATGTGTTCCATGCCGACGGTGTTCTCGACCAGCTCGCGGAATCCGTCACGGGCCTCGGCCAGGCGGCCCTCCTCGAAGTGCTGCATCGACTCCTCCCAGAGCCCGTAAGCAAGCACCGAGCGGACGAGAGACCGTTTGCCCTCGACCAGAGGAAGAAGGCGCTTGGCGTGGTCGACCGCCGCCTGATACTCGGCGAGAGCCAGCTCGGGAAGGCCGAGAGCGAGGCACTTGTCTCCGAGCTGGAGTCGGTCCTCACCTCGGGACAGGTTGAGCACCTGCCGGAGCGCTCGGTAGCTGGAGAGCTCATCGAGCTCGGCATCGGCCAGCTCGATCTTGCCGCCACTGGCGAGCGCGACGACGACGGTCCCGTCCTTCACCGCGATCACGTTTCCCTCGACCACCTCGCCGCTCCGCAAGAGGAGCGTCTCGGCCGACGCGAGGCCGGGGAGGAGAAGCAGCAAGAGAAGCGGAAGAGCGAGGGCGAGTCCCCGGAGAATCCGGGCTGAAGGGAATTGCTGACGCCTGCTCATGAAGCACCTCCTTTGTTCTCGGCCCGAACCGCTGAGACGCGAGAGAAGAGGTGGGAAGGCCTCTCTCGGGCCACGCGACGGCCGGTGGGGTGGAGCACGGTCATCTCCGTCCAGTATACGGGCGAGAAGCCCGGATGGCCAGACCGCTCTCGGGCCGGAGAGACGTCAGCCTCCCCTCTTGCCCGTCTTCTCCACGTACCCGAGCTCCTCGAGGGCTCGCAGGTCCTCCGCATCGAGAGGAACCTCCTGCAACTCCCCCCCGGACAAGGGCCGCACCGAGGAGAGGAAGGCCCCGAGCTCTTTGCGAAGACGATCCGCCACATCGGGGTGGAGATCCACCGCGTTGACCCTCTCGCCCCGGTCCGAAGCGACATCGTAGAGCTCCTCGGCTCCATCCTCCTTGCGGATGAGCCGAAAGGATCCGCGGGTCACCGACCACAGCTCGCGCTCTTGGCCCTGGCTGGCCCGCACTCGATGGGAGACGAGCGACCGCTCCTCGAGCCCGAGAGCGTCACCTTTTGTTTCCTCGCGGAGAAGCCCGGCCAGCGACACCCCCCGCCACAGAGGATCCTGGCTCCCCCCCACCAGATCCATGAGGGTGGGCAACACGTCGAGGAGACTGACGTTTCCGCGGTGCCGCCCGGCCTTCACCCCGAGGCCCGGTCCGTGCACGAGAAGGAGCACGCGCACGAGCTCTCCGTAGAGTGTCGCCCGGTGACCGTAGGCGCCGTGATCGAGGAGCTCCTCGCCGTGATCCGAAACCACGATGACGAGCCCGTCCCGCCAGAATGGCTGGCGGGTGAAGAGCTCGCGCAGGGTGGCGTCCACGAGCCCGATCTCGCTGTCGTAAAGGGACCGCTTGGCCCGGGCTCCGGGGCCTTCCCCCGGGCGCGGCTTGCCTTCCACGAGGTACGGCTCCTGCCGGTCGTACGGCGCGTGCACGTCGTTGAAGTGGAGGTAGAGGAACGGTGAGCCGTCGCTCTTCCCGTCGATGCCCCACTCCTGGAGCTTTGCGAGAAGGGCTGGGGCGGGGGCACTGTCGAACCGGCTCAGGCCGTGCAGCCGCTCGAATCTCTCGAACCCGCGACTGAAACCGATCTCGGGTCCGATGTTGGCGTTGGCGGCGAGCCCGAACGTGCGGTAGCCCCGTTCGCGCAGTCGCTCGGGGAGGGTCGCAAACGAAGGCGGCAGACGCCGGACGATGGCCGCCCCCGCATCGTGATGGCTCTCCTTCTGGGCAAAGAGCCCCATGGTGACGCCGTGTTCGATGGGATGGAGAGAAGTGAAGAGGGACGCGGTGGCGGGAGCCGTCCAGGACGAGGTCGAGAAGGCGTCGGTGAAGACGGCCCCGTCCCGGGCCAGCTCGGCGAGGAAGGGGGCCGTCTCCCTCTCGTAGCCGTAGGTTCCCAGGTGGTCGGGCCGCAGGGTATCGATGACCACGAGGAGGACCGGGGGAAGCGGCGTTCGGGACCGGACACAGCCCGTGGCCAGAAGGCCCAGGACAAGGGGGAGGGCCCTTGCTGTCGCTCCGAGAGCGGATCCGGTCCAGCCTCGCCTCATCGAACCTCCTCGTAGCAGAGCCCACGCCCCTCTAGGACCGACCCCTCGTTTGCGGTCAAGTTCCCGGCCTCCAAGGACGAAGAGAGAGAGAATCCGCGCGGCCGGGCCGGTCGGTGCCGGCAAGCCGCCTCCCGGGCCAGGAGTCGTCATGCCCATGCGTCCCGTCGCCGTCGCCACCGCGGCTGTCGCCGTTCTCCTCGTGGGTGCGGTGACGATGCTCGATCCCTCCGCGTTCGAGGAGGGAAAGAGGGGTCGGGCAACGGTCATTGCTCTCGGTTCCGACGCTCAGGGTCTCACTTCCGGGAGCCCCGTCACCTATCGTGGCATCCCGGGCGGCCGCGTCGAGAGGCTCGAGCTCGTGCGCGACGTCACGGGGGAAGCGGTGGTGGCGCGGGTCCGCCTCGACGACTGGGTTCCCGAGGTTTCTCCGTCCTCGGTGGCGATCCTCGCCGGATCCCCGCCCCGGCTCGAGCTTCATCCCGCGGTGGTCGGGAACGGAAGCCAGGGCACCGGCAGCTCCGCATCCGTCGCCCACGCCGGCCCTCCCGCACCCGATGCGGGGTCCGGCCCCGCGGGCGACGCGATCCGGCCCACGCACACGGACGAGATCGACGAGCACATCCTCCGGGTGGCGCGCCAGCTCGAGGAGATGACCACGCGCCTGGAGTCGCTGGTCACGAGCCTCGACAAGCGGCTCGAGACCGTCGGAACCGACCTGGAGGCAGGGCTCTCCGCCTTTCGATCCGCCGCCGAGGCCGGCGACCGACTCCTGCGGGATCCGCGCCTCGACTCGACCCTCGACGACCTCTCCGCCACGAGCGAGCACCTGCGGTCCTTCACCGAGACGGTCGATCCGGCGACCCTGCTCGCGGATCTGCACGCGACGGTGCGGGAGACGCGATCCCTTCTCGTGGACATCCGCACGGTCACCGGACAGAGCGCGGAGACTCTCTCTCGCACTCTCGACAGCCTCCAGGAGAGCTCCCTGGTCCTTCAGGACTTCCTGAAGATGGTGCGGTCGAGCCCTGGAATGCTCCTTGCCCCCCCCCGCGTCGACGAGTGACGGAGGAGACTTCATGAGAAGCAGAATGCGGCCTTGCGCAACCCTCGTCACCTCGGCCTTGCTGTTCGCTCCGGGATGCGTGTCCCTTCTTCCCGGCTCGGGTCCCCTTGCGGTCAAGGAATATGCGATCACCGCGGACCCGGGGGTGGAGCCTCTCCTGCCCCCGCGCCGACCCTCTCGCCTGCGCGTGGCGTTGCTGGACACGGACGGGCTTTTCCAGAGGACGGAGTTTCTCCTGCGCGGCCAGGACGATCCCTCGAGCGTGCGCTACCTCGCCGCGGCTCGATGGGCCGATTTCCCGTCGCGTCTGGTGACCGAGTGCCTGAGGGAGCAGCTCCGACTGTCCGAGGGCATCGGCGAGATCCTGCCCCACAACGTCGCCGGGAGCCAGGATGCGATCCTGCGGGGGCGTCTGGTGAGATTCGAGGGGCTGGAGTCGAAGTCCTCGTGGAAGGCCCATCTGGTGCTGGACCTGAGCATCGACATGGGGGAAGGGGAGCGTTCGGTTCCGCTCCCGCGTGTTGACGTTACGGTGGACTGCTCGGAGCCCACCCCAGCGGCTCTCGCCCGTGCCCTCTCGCTCGCGGTCACTCGAGGGACCGAGGAGGCGCTGCCGCCTCTCCGGGTGATTCTCGGGTCAACGGACGACCGACTCCCGAGGACGGCGCCCGACTCCTGACCCGCGCCCGGATCTCCGGACGAAGCCGAGCCGGGCGCCTCCCGGGCATGGTCGCCTCATCAGTCGAGGCAATCTCCGCTCTGGTGGAATCCGTCCAGCCGGGCGTAGACGATCTCGGCCTGGATCTTGGCATCCTCGAAATCGTCCGCGGGCACCGGCACGGCAAGATCTTCGGCCTGGGCGGTGGGAAGCGGCTTGCCCCCCGTGAGCACCTCGGCGAGATAGGCAAGGCCCACCCGGCGAATGAGGACGATGTGGCTCCGTCCGCAGGCCGGGCAGTCGTATCGCTCGTAATCCAGGCTTTCGCCCGGAGCGAGCCCGTGAAGGATTTCAAACGCGTTCATCGCGACACCTCCTCGAACCCCGCTGACAGCCTACGAAACCCGTCCCTTCTCTCGTCACCAGACCCTCTCGACCCGAGCCTTTTCCGGCTCGACCCGTCGGGCCCGGACTCCGTACCCTTGATGCAAGTCAGGTGCCGGAATTACGAGAGATCCCGAGCGCGGGCGGGTGGCCAGCCCGGGCCACCACGCAAACCACTATGGGCGAAAAGGATGAGGAGTGCATTTCGAAGAAGACCTGATATCGCCAGCGGGATCCGCGGGCCCCGGAAATTGCCGGCGGGCCTGACAGGTGTCCGCAAAGCGGGCAGTTGTTGGCAGCCCCCTGCCCGTCCTAGGTCGGCGGGGCCAGGACAGGTCCCCCACCCCGGAACCCTTCGAGGGCCTCAGCAGCCTCCGTCGTCGGTGGGCTGCGTCTCCTCGTCCTTCTCCGGCTGGAGGTAGCCCAGGGCCTCGAGCGCCTTCATGGCCTCCTCGCCGGCCAGCTCGCCGGGGCCCAGGACCCGCCGGAGAGCGGGATCGAGCCAGCGCCGGATCTCGTCGGACAGGGCCCGGGCCACGTCGGGAAGCTCCCCCGCCAGATTGCGGGTCTCCCCCGGGTCGGCCTGGATGTCGTAGAGCTCCTCCTCGGCGTACCGGATCCCACTCCCGGGCTTCAGCTCGAACGGGCGATTGTCGGCGACGACCCCTCCCGGGTTGTAGATGTACTTGAATCGATCGGTCCTGATCCCGTAGATGCGCTTGGGTCGGCGGCCTCGGGTCTCCACCGCCGGGTCCTCGCCGAGGCGCGGGTCGCCGAGGGAGCGAGCCCATTCCGACCGGACGATGGCCCGGGCTCCCCCCTCCTTCATGAGGGGCACCAGGCTCTCGCCATCGAGCCCCTCGGCCTTCGGCGAGGAGACCATCTCCAGGACGGTGGGGAGGACGTCCACGAGCGAGACCTGCCCTTCGATCCGCTTCCCCGCGAGCTTCCGATCGGGGAGTCGGAACAGCAGGGGAACCCTCAGCACCGAGTCGTAGATCGAACAGCCGTGGTAGAGGTAATTGTGATGGTCGAGCAGCTCCTCCCCGTGGTCGGCGAGGAACACCACCAGCGTCTCGTCATCGAGACCGGCCGCGGAGAGCGCATCGAGGACGCGCCCCACCAGGGAGTCCACGAAGGCGACCTCTCCGTCGTAGAGCGCGACGATGTGCTCGACATCGCGAGGGGTGACCTCGAGGTCTCCCAGAACGATCGAGTCGAGATGACGCTCGCGGCTTCCCGAGATGGTGCCCTGGTAATCGGGATCGAACATCGTGTCGTAGGGAGACGGAGGGTCGAAGTCGGCATGGGGGCTGACCAGATGCAGCCACAGGAAGAAGGGCTCGCCCGACCGGTTCTGGCCCAGCCACTCCACCGCCTGCTCGGTCATCGCGGTGTCCCAGACGTGGTGCGGCTTGTCCAGGATCTGGAGGACCTCTTTCTTCTCGAAGCCACGGTTCGGGGCATGGCAGTAGTTCGTGAGGAAGGCACCCGTCCGGTAGCCCCTCTCCTGGAGCAGCTCGGCCAGAGTGGGGATCCCTCCCTGGAGCATCTCGCCGTTGTGACGGACTCCGTGGGAGATGGGATGGAGACCGGTCATCACGGAGGTCAGCGAGGGCCAGGTCTGTCCCCGCGGGGCAAAGGCATGAAGAAACTGGGCGCTCTCTCCCGCCAGGCGATCGATACGGGGAGAGGTCGGGCGGGAGTAGCCGGCGTAGGAGAGGTGATCCTGGCGAAGGGTGTCGATGGAGATCATGAGCACCGATACGGGGCCGTCCTTGCCCGAGTCGCCGCACCCCGGGAGGCCGCACCACGAAAGAAGGACGAGGGCTCCCAGAAGAGCGCGCAGCGGTGGAATCCGACACAGAGTCATGGAGCCTCCTTCGTCAGGTCTCGAGGAGGCGGCCACCACCATCGGGCCGCCCTCGTGAAGAGCCCGGGCTAACTGAGACCCGGGTCCGGCCCCGATCGTTCCGGCGAACCCCGCGGAGGGTCCCCGCCCGGCCTTACCCCGCCCCGCCGTTCGTGCCGATGGGGAAGATGCGCCGGTGACTTTGACCCCGTCCGGCTCGCCCCCTCGCCGTTTTTTGGTATCGTCAGGCGCTTTTCCGCCGTCAGGAGCCGTCATTCCCATGGAGTCTCCCGTGGTCATCGCTCTCGGAGGCAATGCACTCATCGCCCCCGGGCAGCGTGGCACCGTTCCCGAGCAGTTCGCCAACACCCGTCGCAGCCTCGATCGCCTCGAAGGCTTCCTGCGACGCGGCTGTCCCCTCGTGATCACCCACGGCAATGGCCCCCAGGTGGGGAACATCGTCATCCGGGTGGAAGAGGCGCGCAACAAGGCCTACGAGGTCCCCCTCGGTGTCTGCGTGGCCGAGTCCCAGGGCGAAGTCGGCTACATGATCGCCCAGTCTCTCAAGAACAAGCTCGACGCCCTCGGGGACTCCCGTGACGTGGCGGCGGTTCTGACCCAGGTCCTGGTCGATCCCCACGATCCCCAGCTCACGCACCCCACCAAGCCCATCGGCCCGTTCTATGGCGAGAGCGAGGTGGCGACCCTGGAGCACCGTGGTCTGCCCTACATGGAGGACTCGGGACGGGGCTACCGGCGTGTGGTGCCCTCCCCCCGACCCCTGGCCACCGTCGAGAAGGACGTCGTGCGGAAGCTCCTCGAGGCGGGAGTGGTGGTCGTCGCCGCCGGGGGCGGCGGCATGCCGGTCTACCGCGATGCCAGCGGCCGGCTCGAGGGAATCGATGCCGTCATCGACAAGGACCTGGCGTCTGCCGTCCTGGCCCGGGAAATCGGGGCTGTCGAGCTCGTGATCCTGACCTCGGTGGACAACGTCTGCCTCCACTACGGGACCGAGAACGAGGTTCGCCTCGGCCGCATCGATGCCAAGGAGATGCAGCGGCACCTCGATGCCGGCCACTTCGCCGACGGGTCCATGGCTCCCAAGGTCGAGGCCGCGCTCACCTTCCTCGCCAGCGGGGGTCGGAAGACCGTCATCACTTCGGCCGAGGGCATCGAGAAGATCCTGGCCGGAGACGAGAATGCCGGAACCACGATCGTTCGTGAATCGGGAAAGGGTAAGAGGAAAGAAGAATGCCCAAGCACCTCCTGCGCGTGAGCGACTTCTCGGCCGAGACTCTGGCCCGGGTCATCGAGACGGGACGGAAGATCAAGGAGAGCCCCGGGTCCTACGCCAATCACCTGGCGCGCAAGTCCCTCCTCATGATCTTCGAGAAGCCATCGCTCCGCACGCGTCTGTCCTTCGAGGTCGGCATGACCCAGATGGGCGGCCATGCCATCTTCTACAGCACCAAGGACTCGCCGGGCGCCAAGGAGAGCCTCGCCGATACGGCCCGCGTGGCCTCGCGCATGGCCGACGTGATCATGGCCCGGGTCTTCAAGCACGAAGACGTGAACACGCTGGCCGAATACTCGCGGGTGCCCGTCATCAACGCTCTCGACGACTATGCCCACCCCTGCCAGATCGTGGCCGACCTGCAGACCATTCAGGAGAAGCTCGGGGATCTTCCGGGCAAGAAGCTGGCCTACTTCGGCGACGCCAACAACAACGTGACCCACTCCCTCATGGAAGGCTGCGCCCTCACCGGTATGCACATTGCCGTGGCGTGCCCTCGAGGCGAGGACTACGAGCCCCTGCCCGCGGTGCTGGAAAGCACACGGAAGATGGCGGCCACGCGGGGTGGCTCGGTGACGGTGACTCACGACGCCAGGGAGGCCGCCCGAGCCGCCCACGTCCTCTATACCGACTCCTGGATGAGCTACCACATCCCCAAGGAGAAGGAGCCGGAGCGCGTCGCGCTGTTCAAGCCCTATCAGGTGACGGAGGACCTCCTGGAGATCGCCGACGATTCCTGCGTGTTCATGAATTGCCTTCCCGCCCTCAGGGGCTACGAGCAGACCGCCGAGGTCATCGACGGGCAAAGGAGCATCGTCTTCGACCAGGCCGAGAACCGCCTCCATGCCCAGAAGGCGATCCTGCTCGAGCTCCTCGACCTCATCTGAGCCTTCCATGACCGACTGGAGCCGCATCTCGAACCGCAGGGTCTTCTCCTGCCCCTACTTCACGCTGGAGCATGACCGCTACCGGCTTCCGTCGGGCAAGGAAAGCGACTACTTCTACGTGCACACCCTGGGGTCAACCATGGTCGTGCCCCGGCTCGCCTGCGGAACCCTGGTCCTCACCCGCCAGTTCCGTTACCTCATGGGCCACACGTCCATCGAGTTTCCGGCGGGCGGCCTCAAGGCAGGTCTGACTCCCCTCGACAATGCTCGCCAGGAGCTCGAGGAGGAGGCCGGATACCGGGCCGCGTCGTGGACGCTCATCGGCAAGTTCTCGCCCTACAAGGGCGTTGCCCGCGAGACCTGTCACGTCTTCCTCGCCGAGGAGCTCGAGCCCTGCCCGCCCTGTCCCGAGGAGACCGAGGACATCGAGGTGCTTCGGGCAACCACAGGCGAGCTACGCGCCATGATCGGCAAGGGAGAGGTGACCGACGGCATGTCGCTGGCGGCGTTCGCGCTCTTCGAGCGCTGGGAGGGCTAGGAGTCTGCGTCCGCCTCGGACGCCCACTGCCCTTCTTCCTTCGTGCCCTTCCTCTTCCCATCGTGCCCTTCGCGTCAAGATCAAGCCGTTCTCTCCCCACCACCTCCGGCAACTTTCCCATCCACTTCTCTTTCGCCACAACCCCCTCTCGTACAACGGCAAACAAATGTCGTACCGCAGGAACGCGATCCGTTTTGCCCGGCGCCGGGAACGTGGGGTATGCTTGAGAGCCTGAACGGAGGGAGTTCACGCCGCCGGGCACCATGGACACGGGATCGGGCGGATCCGTTCCACGTCGCCCCCCCTTACCTTGCGAACAAATCGTGAGAGGGGACTACCTTGCACTCCAAAGCAATCCGTTCCGGGCAGGATGTGAACGCGCCGGGGAGGAACTGCGAGTCGGGCTTCACGCTGCTGGAGCTCATCCTGGCCTCGTCGGTGGTGGCCATCGCCCTCCTGTCCCTCGCCGCCTCGGTGATCTACGCCCAGACTCTCGGTCTCGCCGCCTCGGAGACCCATGTGGCCGTGCAAGCCGCCAAAGGTGTGGTCGAGGGCATGAGGTCAGCGGACTTCCGGACCCTGTTCCGGAGCTACAACGACGATCCGGATGACGACCCCAACGGCCCGGGCACCGCGCCGGGGGCAACCTTCGCCATCCCCGGGCTCGACGGCCCGGGGAACAATCTTCCCGGACGCGTGACCCTCGTCCTCGACGAGGTGGCTCGCGACGAGGACCTCAACGGCGACGGCGATCGCCTCGACACCGAGGCCAACTCCACCCTCGAGCGCGAGTACCAGCTCCTCCCCGTCACGATCGACGTGATCTGGCGAGGAAATGCCGGCCGACGCTCGGTGCGCCTCTTCACCGAGCTCTCCACCGAATTCCTCTGATTTCGAGAGCTACCATGACCAAGCGAGCGATCATCAGCAAAAAGAGCTGTGAGGGCACCTCGGCCCTGGAGATCATCATCGTGGTGGTCATCTTCGGGGTGGTGCTCTTCGCGCTCTTCGGGGTCTTCAGCTCCGGAGACGCCAGCGCCGGCTACCTGTCCGCCGTGACCACCCACCAGGGTCGTTCGCGGCAGGTCATCGAGAAGCTGAGTCGCGAGCTCATCGACGCCCGCGTGCTCGGCCTGGCGGCGCCCCCTGGCCTTCCCACCATCGACTTCCAGATCCCCGTCGACGCCGATGCCGACGGAGACGTGATGACCGACGACGGCCTCATCGAGTGGGGAGCACCGGAGGTCGCGGGCCCCACCCTGGGCAGCTTCGTCCGGCTCGCGTTCGAGCAGTCGGGCACCCTGAGCGAGCCCGCGGACGGGTTCGACTACAACCGCGACGGCGACCAGCTCGACATCTTCCGTCTGGGCAGGATTGTCCGCACCACCCAGGGCGGGTTCCGGACCCAGCTCGGCGACATCGATGTGGTCGTCGATCAGGCGGATCCGACCGCCGACCTCGACGGAGATGGACAGGGCGATCCGCTGTTCTCCTTCAACGGAGTGGCCGAGATCGACCTGCGTCTCTTCACCGTCAACCGCAATATCGATGGTCCTCCGCGCATCGAGAGCTTCGATTCCCGGATCAATCTCCGCAACCCGCAGTTCTAGGGGGCAGCGGTCCGTCCAGCGAGGAGCGAAAAGGAAAGCACGCCATGAAACGACGAAGGCTCCGCAGCGACGAGAAGGGAACCGTGCTCATCATCGCGGTGGTGACGAGCGTGATGCTGGCCGGCATCATGGTGTCGCTCCTCGCCGTGAGCCACAGCGGGCACCAGCAGGTGGGCGGTGACTACGCCCAGCTCCGCAACCAGTACTTCGCGGAAGGCGCGGCCGAGAGGCTTCGCGTGGATCTCGTCAACGACTATCGCCGGAGCCGCATGACGCTGCCGACCTGGCTGGCGAGCATCCGGAACGGCGATCGCTTCGCGGATGAGATCGAGGTCGATGGCCATGCCACGGCCCAGGTGGCGGGCACCTCTCCCGTCACCGCTCGCGCCGGGTGGCTCGACACGGCCACGGTGGCCGACTTTTCCACCGACCTTCCGGGAGCGGGGCAGGCGGACAGCCTCCGGTCCACCGAGGTGAGCCAGAGGATCTCCTTCGGAGCCTCGGCCATCTTCAACCTGGCCTTCCTCACCGCCAAGACCGACTGCATGTTCTGCCACATCAAGGTCGATGGCGACGTGGGATCCCTCGACTTCTTCCGGCCCGGCTGGGGCATCGAGGGGATCTCGGGTCTCGGCTCGGGAGTCGACTCCGTGATCGAGGGCAATCTCTACGTGGGGGGCAACGTCTCCAACGACGTGACCAACCTCCTGAGCGACCCCAAGACCATCAACGGGGCCCAGATCACCGGCAACGTCGAGGTCAACTACTCGGGCGCGGAGCTTCCCGACGACCAGAATGGCGACGGCACGCCCGACTTCCCCACCATCGATCCCGACGTGGCCCGTCTCAACGCCAACGGGAGCCTCGGTGGATCGCTGACCGGGGTGCCCCTCGGCGGTGACTTCGGAGACAGCGACGATCGCGTGAACCTGTCCGAGCTCGAGGGAAGCTACGAGGGCAACCTCGTTCTCGTGGGCACCGAAGCCAACCCCATTCGCATCGACGGAAACCTCTTCGTATCGGGAGACGTGGTGCTCAAGGGAGCGGTCACCGGTCGCGGGGCGATCTACTCCGGCCGCAACGTGTACATCGCCGGCGATCTCGGGTACGTCAATCCTCCCCGTGTGCCCGATGACGGCGAGGATCCGGACGTGGTGGCCCAGGAGAACATCGACGCGAACAAGGACGAGCTGCGGCTCGCCGCTCGCAGCAACATCGTCCTCGGCAACTACACCAACCAGAACGACGACGGCAGCAAGCTCCCCATCAAGCTGCGCCAGGAGGAAGACTACTTCCGCCTCCAGTTCGGCCTCAACGGCACCACCTACTTCGACACCGAGACGAACCAGGAGCTCAAGAAGGTGGGCAGCAAGTTCTACGACGACCAGGACCGCGAGATCCCCTACTCGAGGATCGCCGAGGCTGACAAGTACGACGGCGCCATCAAGCCGTCCAAGGTGAACCAGGACGGCACCGTCGATCTCTGGCTGAGCGACGAGCAGTACCGCGAGATCCTGGGTACCCAGGAGATCAAGGACAATACCTGGAGAATGTCCGTCACGGGCAACAGCACCCAGGTCGTCAACCAGCTCCTGGCCAACGGCTTCACCAGCGAGCAGATCAACCTCCTGCGCAGGAACTGGAACGACAGCGCCTCCAGCTATCTGTCCGGCGACCTCACCGGCCCCGACTACAGCTTCACGGTGAGAAAGGTCGAGGACGGCACGCACACCTACACCAACCAGGTGGAGAGGGTCGACGCGTTCCTCTACTCGAACCGCCGCATCGCCGGCAAGACCTCGGGCACCAACCTCGCCATCTACGGGGGCATGATCTCCCAGGAGATCGGCATCCTGGCCCCCGGTCGCGACAAGGAATGGTGGATGCAGGCGTCGCGCTACGACTACCTCAACGACGTCGCCGATCGAAGCAACCCGATCAACGGCGAGCTCTATCGCCACCTCGCCGTCAATTACGACTACCGCCTCCGGAACGGCGGCTTCGGATTCGACCTCGTCCAGGGCAGCGTGGGGCGAAGACTCCTCTGGAGAATGAACTAGCGCGGGCATTCAGCCACCGGGAATGGAGCGGGAGATGGGCACAGGCTTGAGCAACCGGATCGCGATGATCCTCCTCGTGGTCTCGGCAGGAGCGGGTCTGGGCCTGCTCCTGCCCAGGGCCTTGCGTCCCAGGGACCAGGGCCGCCCCCCCGCTCCCGCTCCTCCCCCTGCCGAGCTGGCCGAGCTCACCGCGCCCCCGGCCGCGGACAGGATGCCCATCGGCGGCGCCATGCCCCTCGGCGAACCCCTCACGCTCACCTCCCGGAGGGGAGCCCGCGGCAAGAACCGATCTCCTTCGACCTACGACGCCGAGGAGGTGGGATGTGCCGAGGGAACCCTGAGCGTGTCTCGCAATCGCCAGTCGCCGGATCGCCTCGAGTTCACCCTCGGTGACGTGAGCCACGTCGAGGCGGACTCCCACGGCATGCGGCGCCTCGTCCTCCGCACGGGCGACCGGGTGGTGGTGACCGACGAGCTCAGGAGCGTGGCGCCACCGGCCCTGCAGAAGAGGCTCCAGTACGAGAGAGAGGACGGGTAGAAGCAGGGCGGTCTGGTACCCTCTCTCCATGTGCACTCACCGGATGACCGTCGTCATCCTCTCCCTGCTCCTGCTGTCCGGCAGCCCCGCCCCCGCCCAGCAGCTGGTCCGCGGCCCGTACCTCCAGAAGGCCACACCGCACACCATGACCGTGCGGTGGCGCACCGATGCCCCGGTCCAGGGTGGCCTCGCGGTCGGCCTCCACTGGACGACCCTCGACCGCATCCTCACCGAGGACGAGCCCCGCACCGACCACGAGATCCCCATCGATGGCCTCGATCCGGCGACGACCTACTTCTATGCCATCGGCAACGCCGCACCGGCGCTCCTTCTCGCAGGTCGCGATCCCGACCACTCGTTCCGGACGCCCCCCACCCCGGGACGCCGCAATCCCATCCGGATCTGGGTCCTCGGAGATTCCGGACGCGCCAACGCAGGTGCCCGGGCGGTGCGCGACGCCTACCTGGCCTTCGCCAGCGGACACGCTCCCGACGTCTGGCTCATGCTCGGCGACAACGCCTACCAGAGCGGCACCGACTCCGAGTACCAGAGGGCGGTGTTCGACCTCTACCCCTCCATCCTCCGCCGGGTGGCCCTGTGGCCGGCCTACGGAAACCACGATGCTCTGAGCGCCGACGCCGCGACGGAGACGGGGCCCTACTTCGACATGTTCAGCCTCCCGCGCCAGGCCGAGGCCGGGGGCGTCGCTTCGGGGACCGAGGCCTACTACTCCTTCGACCACGGCAACGTCCACTTCGTCTGCCTCGACAGCTCCGAGTCGCCGCTCGTCCAGCCGTCGGCCATGCTCGACTGGATCGCCGCCGATCTTGCCTCACCCCGGGCCGCCGACTGGACCATCGCCTTCTTTCACCATCCGCCCTACACCAAGGGGTCCCACGATTCCGACCGCGAGAGGACCCTCATCTTGATGCGTGAGAACGTGGTGCCGCTCCTGGAGAGCCACGGCGTGGATCTCGTGCTCGCCGGCCACAGCCACAGCTACGAGCGGTCCCTCCTCCTCGACGGCCACTACGGCCACTCCTCGACCCTGGGGCCGGGCAACCTCATCGACGGCGGCGACGGCCGTGAGTCGGGGGACGGTGCCTACGCGACGAGCTCGGCTCCCCGGAGCGGCGCCGTCTACGTGGTGGCGGGGTCTTCCGGGATCAGCACCGGAGGCCCCCTGGATCATCCCGCGATGCAGGTGAGCCTCGATGCCATGGGGTCGCTCGTCCTCGACGTCGACGCCACCCGGCTCGACGTTCTCTTCCTGGACGACCTGGCCCAGGTCCGCGATCACGTCACCCTGCGGAGGTCGCTGCCGGGAGTGGGCCACTACGGAGTCGGCACCCCGGGCACGGACGCGGTCGTGCCCCTGATCGATGCCGTCGGCGAGCCCCTCCTCGGCAGCGCCACGTTTGCCATCGTTGTGCGCAACGCGCGTCCCCTTGCCCGCGCGACCCTCGTGGCGGGACGGGGACGCAGCGCCTCTCCGGGCGAAGGAGGCATCCACCTCACCAGCGAGGCGTTCCGGATGGAGGTCACCACCGGTGCCCGGGGACGGGCCGTCTTTTCCTTGCCGCTTCCTGCGGACCCGGAGCGCGCGGGGGCGTTCTATGCCCAGATCCTCATCGAAGATCCCGTGGCCGCGGACGGGGTGGCCCTCACCGGAGGCCTCGAGGTCGAGATCCACTGAGACGCGGGAACCCGGTCCGGGATCGGTTCCGGTTGCGGATAGGGTTCCTGGGTGGGTTTCGGGGTTTCGATGAGAATTTTCGGCGGGTCTCTCGCTTTCACGTCTCCGTCATGTCGCTTCGTTAGTCTCGGGATCGTGCGCACGAGTACGAACCGAAACGGCAAACCTCGAGACCTGACAAGGAGACCATCGATGAGACCGGCAACCCCGATCCTTCGCCTGCTTCTGGCCGCGACCCTGGGCACTCTCGTCACCGCGGCCTTTGCCCCCAAAGGGTGGGCCGACGATGACGACGGCGACCTCACCCTTTCGACCCTCAAGTTCTTCATCGAGTTCAACTGCACCAATGCCGACATCGGCGTCCAGTGCGTGCTGGGCGGCGAGCCCTATGACAGCCTGCGTGGCTACGGACCCGATGGACGGCGGATCGTCGACCTCAGGCCAAGGAATGGCCTGAAGCTGCAGGGAATGAGTGATTTCTTCTTCGAGAGCGCCGAACCCTCGTTCGACGAGTTTTCCCTTGCCGACTTCCTGGACCGCTTCCGGGAGGGCATCTACGAGTTCGAGTCCCGGACCCTCGATGGAATCGAGCAGGACGGCGAGACCCTGTTCACCCACGACATTCCGGAGGGTCCCGTCATCACCTCCCCGCTGGAGGGTGACGTGGTCGATCCCGGGAACACCATCATCACCTGGGAGCCGGTGACCCTGACCACGGCCCTCCTTCCGCCCCAGCGACCCGTCAACATCATCGGGTACCAGGTGATCGTGACCCGGGTCGACCCCCTGAAGGTCTTCAGCGTCGATGTGAAGCCCGATGTCACGAGCATGAGCGTTCCACCGGAGTTCCTGGAACCCGGCACGGAGTACGAGCTGGAGATCCTCGCCGTCGAGGAGAGTGACAACCAGACCATCAGCCTGCTCTTCTTCAACACCAGCGGCTGATCTCCCCACACCCGGGGCCGACGATCGAGGAGCGACCCTCCCCATGACCCGAATGGTCGCCCATTCCGTCTCGGTCCCGGGTGTTTCTCCGCGAAGGGACGGGGGCGGGGACGGTGACGGGAGCGGGGACGGAAACGGTGACGGAGACACGGATCCGGATACGGAACCGGTTCCGGTAGCGGATACGGTTCCGGATCCGGTTCCGGGATACGGCCGCCTACTCCACGATCCTCCCCCCCTTCTCCACCACCTGCACGACCCCCGGGATCCGGAGCGGTGGCAAGGGATCGACACGCTTCGTCCGCCGGTCACTTCCCGCCGACGTCGACAGCGCCCTGGCCACATCGAGGCGGATCTCGATATCGTCCTGGCCGAAGCTCGTCACGGGCAGGCTACCGGCGAACATCGTCGACGAGTTCCCGATGAAGACGTCTCCCGCGCCGGCGGAGCCGATGGCGATGGTCGACGCCCCGGTGTCCCCCGGGTTCAGGTAGGCCAGGGCGAAGAGGTTCTCGGCAAGGGCCGGGTCAGACGGCGTCGTGATGTAATCGGTGAGATCCACCAGGACCGTCGTGACCGGGAGCCCGGTGGGAATCCCGTCGGCGTTGCCGGGATCCCCCACCTGTCCGCGCGCGCGGAAAAGTCCCTGAGGGGAGAGATCCGGGTTCCTGGCCAGGACCGCATCCTCCCGGCGAAGCTCCACCGCGTCGAGCCCGGGGAGCCCCGACGCGCCGAACTCGCCGGCCACCACCTCGATGCCCGAAACGACGAGCGTATTTCCGGGCCTGGGCAGATCCACCGCGTCGAAGCGGACCGTAAGGGCGTCGCCGGTCAGAACCGGGATCTGCGTGAAGAAAAAACCGCCGCCATGGCTGTCGTCGTCGTAGTAGCCGGCCTGGGGCCGGAGGCCGAGCGCCTGGCGCTCCCGGTCGGCGAAGAGATTCGGATCGTTGGGATCCACGACGCGGGCTTCGAAGGGAAGGTTCGCGGGCAAGATCGCCAGGAACCGCCGCGGGATCAATCTCGGAAACTCGAGATCGAACACCTGCCGTCCCACCCCGACAGCGAGTGGATTCATCACCGCCGGACCTCCCCCGATGGGCCGGAAGAAGCCCAGCACCTCGCGCGGCCCGAGCTTCGGGTGGATGACGCTCCGGTCGGCCTCCAGAACGAGATCGAGGGTGTGGGCTTCACGCCGGTTGTTGTCGATGACGAGGCGGCAGGTGATCCGGTCGTCGCTGCGATTGCTCCCACCCTGGCCGGCGCCATCGACGAGACAATCGGGAGAGCTCGCTTCACAGGCTCTCCGCGCGAACAGGACGGGGAGGCCACGATCGCCGGGAAAGCGAGAGGATCCGGTCATTCTCATGTCGAGGTCGTAGTACTTGGGCTCGAACACCACCGCCTCCACGAAGTGGTTGAAGCCGATGCTGGTGCGGACCGGTCCTGCGGAGGTGTAACTCTGCGTGCGGGAAGAATTGGCGAAGAGGCTGTTCACATCGAGGCGGATGCCGCAGAAATCGAGACCCTCGGCGGGGTCATTATTCGCGGGCTGGGGCATCGTGAGGAAGAACCGTGATCGCGGATCCGGAATCCCTCCCCCACCTCCAAAGGTGCGCGTCCGGAAGGTCGAGTCGGTGGTACACGTCGTGAGGGAATTGACATCGACGGTGGCAATCAAGCCAGCCGGCGAGAGATCCGCGTACTCGGGGTGATTCGGGTCTGCCCTGCGCAGATCTCCTCCGAGAACATAGTCATCGACCCCCGGGGTGATCAGGCTCAGGTCGAGGTCCATGCCGCGCAGGCCACAGATTATTGCGTTGGGATCAAACTCCCCCGCCTCGTACTTGCCGACGTATCGACCAGCCTCGTTGCCGAGAGCATTGTAGAAGTAGGCGGGATCGTTGTCCGTCTTGAGCTTCACCACGCCTCCGGAGGCGTTCGCCTTGCCGGCAAAGACGAGGAGAAGCGAGCCAAGAAAGACGAGCCCGATGGCTGCACTCCAGGAAATGCGTTCTGTCATCGTGTCTCCGTCGTCCCCTGGCCCCCTGAACTCCAAGAATCGGGTCACCCGCTGCAATCACGACGCCCGCGCCCTCTTCCCTACTCGACCACCCTCCCCCCCTTCTCCAGGATCTGCACCACTCCCGGGATGCGAAGCGGTGGCAAGGGATCGATCCGCCTCGTCCTCGTCTCCCCGCCCGCTGTGCTCGACAGCGCCCCGTCCACATCGAGGCGGATCTCCAGATCGTCCTGGCTGAAGCCCGTCACGGGCAGGCTACCGGCGAACATCGTCGACGAGTTCCCGATGAACACGTCTCCCGCGCCGGCGGAGCCGATGGCCGTGGTCGACATGCCCGTATCCCCCGGATTGAGGTACGCCATGGCAAAGAGGTTGTTCGCCAGCGCCGGGTTCGGCGGCGTCGTGATGTAGTCGGTGAGTTCCACCAGCACCGTGGTGACCGGCAGCCCGGTGGGAATCCCGTCGGCGTTGCCGGGATCCCCCACCGTTCCGCGCGCGCGGAAGAGCCCCTGGGGCGAGAGGTCCGGATTCCTGGCCAGAACCGCATCCTCCCGGCGAAGCTCCACCGCGTCGAGCCCGGGGAGCCCCGACGCGCCGAACTCTCCCGCCACCACCTCGATGCCCGAAACGACGAGCGTGTTTCCCGGCTTCGGCAGATCCACCGCGTCGAAGCGGACCGTGAGGGCGTCGCCGGTCAGAACCGGGCTCTGGGTGAAGAAGAAACCGCCGTCATGGCTGTCGTCGTCGTAGTAGCCGGTGCCGGGCCGGAGGCCGAGCGCCTGGCGCTCGAGGTCGGGCACCTCGTTGGGATGGTTGGGGTCCTCGAGGCGGACGGCGAACGGAAGGTTGACCGGAAACGAGCCAAAGAACTTCCTCCTGATGGCAATCTTGACCTCCAGATTGAACAGAGTCCGACCGCTCGGAAACGTGACCGGGTTCACGATGCCCCCCCCGGCCCCGATGGACCTGAAGAAGGCCGTCACATCTCTCGGACCGAGCTTGGGATTGACGACCGATCGGTCGGCCTCGACGATCAGGTCGAGGGGACGCGACGCAGCCTGGGTGTTGTTGTCGATGGTCAGGCGCGCGGTGATGAAGTCATCGGTGGCGTTGCTGGTGCTTCCATCGGTGCCATCGATCCTGCAGTCGGGGCCCGAGCACGCCCTGCGTGCGAACTGCACGGGAAGGCCTCGATCGCCGGGAAACCGGGAGGAGCCGGTCATCCGGATTCTCAGATCGAATTCCTCCGGCTCGAAGACGATCGCCTCCACGAAGTGGTTGAAACCGATCGACGTGTGAGCGCCTCCGGCTGCCGTGTAGCTCTGCGTGCGCGACGAATTGACGAAAACACTGTTCGTGCAGAGGATGATCCCGCAGAAGTCGAGGCCCTCGCCAGGATTGTTGTTGCCAGGCTGAGCCATGGTGATGAAGAGGCGGGTGAGGGGATCCGGCACTCCGACGCCCCCCCCGAACGTGCGGGTCTGCCCCCAGCCGTTCGTGCTGCAGCTCAGAAGCGAGTTGGCGTCGCCCAGAGCCAGGAGGCCGACGGACGTCAGATCGGCATACTCGGGCTCGTTCGGGTCCGGAGAGCGCAGATCGCACCCGAGCACGTAGTCGTCGATCCCGGGAGTGATCGTGCTCTGGTCGAGATCCCAGGTGCGTACTCCACAGATGAGGGCGCCCGGATCGAACTCGCCGGCATTGTACTTGGATACATACCGGGCGGGGGCATTGCCGAGAGCGTTGTAGTAGTAGGCGAGCAAACCGGAACCGTTGTCCGTCTTGAGCTTCACCACGCCTCCGGCGGCGATGGCCTCTCCTCCCGCGAACAGGAGCATCGAGGCCCCGAGAACGACCCCCAGAAAACGCCTCGCATCGTTCCGATTCCTCATGCCTTCGCCTCCGTCTCCCCCTGTCTATTGGATCCCCCGCTTCGGGGTCACCCGCTGCAATCACGACGCCCGCGCCCTCTTCCCTACTCGACCACCCTTCCCCCCTTCTCCACCACCTGCACGACCCCCGGGATGCGGAGCGGCGGCAGGGGATCGATCCGCCTCGTCCTCGTCTCCCCGCCCGCTGTGCTCGACAGCGCCCCGTCCACATCGAGGCGGATCTCGAGATCGTCCTGGCCGAAGCTCGTCACGGGCAGGCTACCGGCGAACATCGTCGACGAGTTCCCGATGAAGACGTCCCCCGCGCCGGCGGAGCCGATGGCGATGGTCGACGATCCCGTGTCTCCCGGGTTCAGGTAGGCCAGGGCGAAGAGGTTGTCAGCAAGGGCCGGGTCAGACGGGGTCGTGATGTAATCGGTGAGATCCACCAGGACCGTGGTAACCGGCAGCCCGGTGGGAATCCCGTCGGCGTTGCCGGGATCCCCCACCTGTCCGCGCGCGCGGAAAAGGCCCTGAGGGGAGAGATCCGGATTCCTGGCCAGGACCGCATCCTCGCGCCGGAGCTCCACCGCGTCGAGCCCGGGGAGCCCCGACGCCCCGAACTCTCCCGTTGCCAGCTCGATGCCGGAGACGACGAGCGTGCTTCCGGGCTTGGGCAGATCCACCGCGTCGAAGCGGACCGCGAGGGCATCGCCGGTCAGAACCGGGCTCTGCGTGAAGAAGAAACCGCCGCCAAGGCTGTCATCGTCGTAGTAGCCGGTGCCGGGCCGGAGGCCGAGCGCCTGGCGCTCGATGTCGGGCACCTCGTTGGGATGGTTGGGGTCCTCGAGGCGGACGGCGAACGGAAGGTTGACCGGAAACGAGCCAAAGAACTTCCTCCTGATGGCAATCTTGACCTCCAGATTGAACAGAGTCCGACCGCTCGGAAACGTGACCGGGTTCACGATGCCCCCCCCGGCCCCGATGGACCTGAAGAAGGCCGTCACATCTCTCGGACCGAGCTTGGGATTGACGACCGATCGGTCGGCCTCGACGATCAGGTCGAGGGGACGCGACGCAGCCTGGGTGTTGTTGTCGATGGTCAGGCGCGCGGTGATGAAGTCATCGGTGGCGTTGCTGGTGCTTCCATCGGTGCCATCGATCCTGCAGTCGGGGCCCGAGCACGCCCTGCGTGCGAACTGAACGGGAAGGCCTCGATCGCCGGGAAACCGGGAGGAGCCGGTCATCCGGATTCTCAGATCGAATTCCTGGGGCTCGAAGACGATCGCCTCCACGAAGTGGTTGAATCCGATCGACGTGTGGGCGCCTCCGGGGAAGTAGCCCTGCGAACGCGCCGAGTTGTGGAAGGGGGGAGAGGTGTCGATGAATACCCCACAGAAATCGACCCCCTCGAAGGGATCATTGTTGCCGGGCTGAGCCTGCGTGATGAAAAAACGGGTGAGGGGATCCGGGACACCGGCCCCACCCCCGAAGGTGCTCGTCGCATACCTGCCGCTCGTGCTGCAGCTCAGAAGTGAGTTGGCATCGGCAAGCTCCAGGAGGCCAATGGACGTCAGATCGGCGTACTCGGGCTGGTTCGGATCCAGAAAGCGGAGGTCGCAGCCCAGTACGTAGTCGTCGACCCCGGGGGTGATCGTGCTCTGGTCGAGGGCCGAGGTCCGCACGCCGCAAATGAGGGCACCAGGAAGGAACTCGCCCGCCTCGTACTTGGAGACATAGCGGGCCGGAGCATTCCCGAGTGCGTTGTAGTAGTAGCTGAGGAGGGCCGTGTTGTCCGTCTTCAGCTTGACCACGCCGCCGGCACTCCGGGCCTCGCTTCCCAGGCACAGAAGCACCGCAACTCCGAGAAAGGGCCCGAGAGCTCGCCTCGATCCGCTTCGACGTTCCATGCGTCCGGCCTCCTTTGCCCGTCAGTCTCCCCGATTCCCCGCTGGGGTTTCCCGCTGCAACCTTCGGGATACGGAACCACTCCGGAACCGAACAGGGTTTCCGGGAGAAATCCGGGCCGGGAACGGAACTCATTTCGTTCGCTTCGGTTACGGGTTGCTGGGCCGGAGGGGCAGATACGGGGACGGGGGCGGTTGCGGGGAACGGCTCCGGTTGCGGGGACGGCGGCAGGAGCGGATTCGCGGACGGGAACGGGAGCGGTGACGGCAACGCGTGCGGATACGGAACCGGCTCCGCCTACTCCACCACCCTCCCCCCCTTCTCCACGATCTGAACGCCTCCCGGGATGCGGAGCGGCGGCAGGGGATCCAGGCGTTTCGTCCGCCGGTCTCTTTCCGCGGACGTCGACAGCGCCCCATCCACGTCGAGGCGGATCTCGAGATCGTCCTGGCCGAAGCCCGTCACGGGCAGGCTACCGGCGAACATCGTCGACGAGTTTCCGATGAAGACGTCCCCCGCTCCCGCGGAGCCGATGGCGGTGGTCGACGATCCCGTGTCCCCCGGGTTGAGGTACGCAAGGGCAAAGAGGTTGTCGGCGAGGGCCGGGTCAGACGGGGTCGTGATGTAATCGGTGAGATCCACGAGGACCGTCGTGACCGGCAGCCCGGTAGGAATCCCATCCGCATTGCCGGGATCCCCCACCGTTCCGCGCGCGCGGAAAAGGCCCTGAGGGGAGAGATCCGGATTCCTGGCCAGAACCGCATCCTCCCGCCGGAGATCCACGGCGTCGAGCCCGGGGAGCCCGGAGGCCCCGAACTCTCCCGCCGCGACCTGGATTCCCGAAACCACGAGCGTGTTTCCCGGCTTCGGCAGATCCACCGCGTCGAAGCGGACCGCGAGGGCGTCGCCGGTGAGAACCGGGCTCTGGGTAAAGAAGAAGCCGCCAGCATGGTCATCATCGTCGTAGTAGCCGGCCTGGGGCCGGAGACCGAGCGCCTGGGCCTCCGCATCCTCGACGAGATTGGGGTCATTGGGGTCGATGAGGCGGCTGAAGAAGGAGAAGTTCGCCGGCAAGGCCCCCAGGAAGCGGCGCGGAATCAGCCGCGGGATCTCGAGCTCGAGGACGTGCCGCCCCACCCCGAGGGTCAGGGGGCTCATCACGGCCGGCCCTCCCCCGATGGGCCGGAAGAACGCGAGCACGTCGCGGGGACCGAGCTTGGGGTTGATGACTCTCCGGTCGACCTCCAGAGCGAGGTCGAGAGTCCGGGGAGAGGTGGTGATGTTGTCGATCGCGATGCGGGCGGTGATCCGGTCATCGCCGCGATCACCAGGACCGGGATCCGAGCCGTCCACCAGGCACTCCGGAGCCGTCTCCAGACACCTCCGGCGCGCGAACTGGACGGGAAGGCCCCGATCTCCGGGAAAGCGTGAGGATCCGGTCACCCTCAGGTGCAGGTCGTGGGGAATCGGCTCGAATACGATCGCCTCCAGGCAGTGGTTGAAGCCGATCGACGTCCGCACCCCTCCCGCCGCGGTGTAGCTCTGGGTCCTGGCCGAGTTCATGAAGACGCCCGAAGCGTTGAGGGTGATGCCACAGAAGTCGATGCCCTCCTGGGGATCGTTGTTGGCCGGCTGGGGCGTGGTGAGAAAGAGCCGGGTCAGGGGATCGGGCACCCCCGCACCACCCCCGAAGGTGCGCGTCGTGTGCGCCGCGGTCGAGCTGCAGCTCATGAGCGAGTTCGCGTCGGCAAGGGCCAGAAGGCCTGCTCCCGTCAGGTCGGCATACTCCGGGAAGTTGGGGTCCGATGCCCTGAGGTCGCAGCCGAGCACGTAGTCATCGACCCCGGGCGTGACCGTGCTCTGGTCGAGGTCCTGTACGCGCACGCCGCAGATGATGGCATTGGGATCGAACTCCCCGGCCTCGTACTTGGCCACGTAGCGGGCGGCCGCGTTGCCCAGGGCGTTGTAGTAGTAGCCGGAGCAAAAGCCCTGCGTCTTCAGCTTCACCACCCCACCGGCTCCCGCGGCCGGGGCGGCGAGGAGCCACGGAAGAATCGCCGCGTTCAGCAGGGCCACCAGGATTCTCGCCGTCGTGGTTCTCGTCATCGCTCGATCTCCGTTGCCTGTCCCGGGATTCACACCGATTTCGATTTCGGGCACCTCACCCGACACGGAGAGGCCCGACGACAGCAGGGATACGGAACCGCTCCGGAACCGAACAGGAAATCCTGGGGAATCCCGGGGTGGAGTGAAAGTCGAGAGGGGAAAGACAGTTGCGGCAACGCGTGGTGGGGATGCGGGAACGGTGGCGCTGACGGAGACGGGATCGGTGACGGAGTCGGGCACGGTCACGGATGCCGAGACGGATGTGGTCGCGGATGCGGCGGCGGCGGCGGGTCCGGTTCCGGATACGGTTCCGGCGACGGTGACTCAGATCCCGCTCCCGCCCTTCCTACGCGTCGATCTGCATCAGACCTTGAAAGGCCTTGCGTCCCGCATCCCCGTCGGGATCGAGCTCGAGAGCCCGGCGCAGGTACTCGCGAGCCTCCTCGAGCTTGCCCTCCCGGGCATAGCAGCTCCCGAGGGCATAGTGGCCCCAGGCATCCTTGGGGGCGATGCGGACCTGCTTGTGGAGCTGCTCGATGGCCTCGCGCCACTGGCCCTGGTTGCAGTAGATGCGCCCGAGGCCGCGGCAGGCCCAGTAGTACTCGGGATCCAGCCTCTGGGCCTCGATGAAGTAGCGGATCGCGTCCTCGAGGCTTCCCTTCTCCTCGTAGGCGATGGCCAGGTTGGCATACACGTCGGTGTTGGAGGGATCCCAGTGGCTGGCCTTGTGCCAGCACTCGAGAGCCGATTCCAGGCGACCCGCGTTGGCGTAGCAGAGGCCCATCTCGGAATAGGCCTCGGAGAGCGTGGCGCGATCGATGAGCACCGCCACTGCCTCCCGGTAGTACCGGAGCGCGAGGTTGTACTTCTTCTGCTCCTTGTGGAGGAAAGCGATGTTGCGGAGAGCCGCGCCGAGGCAAGGATCGTGAAGCAGGCTCCGCTGATACTGCTCGAGCTTCTTCTCGGGACCGTTGCAGAAGCGACGGGCGCGCACGAAGCACCGCAGGGCCTCGAACGACGGCGAGAGACCGTGCTGCAGCCGGTACTCGAAGTACGCCCGGTCCTCGGTATCGCCGGAGTAGCGCCATCGCGCGGTGGAGCGGATGATCTCGAAGACATCGCGGACCATGGTCTGGAAGGCAGTCCCCGTCCGGGAGTCGCCCACGAGGCTGGAGCTCTCCTCGAGCAGATTCCAGAGCTCGAGCTCGTAGTCCCGGCAGAACACGGGCTCGTTCCCGTTCACCCGGATGAGCTCCACCTGGAAGGAGATCTTGCCCGTGGCCTCGTCGGCGCGCACGCCCTTGCCGGTGAGCAGGAAGCCGGCTCCGGACTGGCGGGCCAGATCCCGGTAGAGGGAGACCAGCTCCTCTCTGCCCTCGAGACCGGAGTCGCCCCACTCGGAGCTCGCGCCGAGGTCGACGTACCGCTTTCCCCCGAACAGCTCCATCAGCTCCTGGAGCGCGAACAGGAGAATCTGCTCGATCTCCCCGAGCAGGGGCGACGTCCCCTCGAGGTGGAAAGGGGCGAAGGCGACCAGCCGTCGGTCCGTCCCGATTTTTCTGCTCTTTGTCTTCATGCTTGCGTCTCTCGCCTCCATCCGGGCATCGCTAGGCGCGTACCCCCCGTGGGCTCTTATCGAGAACGGGATGAGGAGGCTTGAGCCCCACGGGTCGGACGCTTCCACGACCCTCCGGAAGGCCATGGCGCGCTGGAACAGGGAGGGGAGGGAAACGTATGATCGGGGGTGCCATCCCCCGGGAAGACCGGTCCGGATCCGCCTCGAGGACCCAGCCAGAATGCGCAACCGAATCCCCCTCCTGATCCTCCTCGTTCTGGCGGGGGCGGCACTCGTCGGCACCGTGACCTGGGTCGTGGTCGGGGGCTCGGGCAGCCCCCTCGACCTGGCTCCGCGCGGGGTCCCCTCACCCGGGGAGTCGTCGGACCCTCCCTCTGGCCTCGACGCCCCCGCTTTCGAGGTGCCTCCGGCGAGCGCCGGACCGTCCGGGGTCACGCGCACCATCACCGGCACCGTCCTTCTCTCCCCCTCGAACCGGCCCGTGCCCGGCGTGTCGCTGGGCCTTCGTGAGGTGACGGGCGAGGGCGCGGAGCGAGAGGACATTCCTCCGTTCCTCGCCGCAGAAGAGAGCAGCACCCTTCCGCCCCTTCCCGTCCTCGGCGTGAGCAACCGGGACGGCGGATTCCGGATCAAGGCGGACAGGCCCGGGCAATACCGCATCGAGGTCATCGAGGGCACGCACTACCTCGTCGCGTGCGAGCCACCCCTTCTGGACATCGGCGCGACGTCCTCGATCACCGACGTCCGTCTCCTCGTCCGCGAGGGCGGAGTCATTCTCGGAGTCGTGCGCGACCAGGCAGGCGCCGCCGTCTCCGCGGCACGCGTCAACTGCCGGCCCGGCATCGAGGGGTTTCTCCTCGCCAGCGGAAGCGAGCCCCCGAGGCGCGATCGTCTCCAGCCCCGAGAGACCGACGAGCAGGGACGCTTCGTGTTTCACGGCGTTCCCGAGGGAAAGGGCTATCTCCTCGGCGCCTCTGCTCGCGGCTATGCCAAGGGACGCCGGGAGCGCATCGACGTCGTGGCGGGAGAGACGGGGAGCGAGGTCGAGATCGTGCTCGCGCGGGGGGCGAGTCTCGCGGGTCGCGTCCTCGACGCGAAGCAGGGTCCGTTGCCCGGCGCGGAGATTCTCCTCTACTCCGGCTCCTTCGCGGAGCTCTTGCGGAGCGGCTTCGACCGCGAGGAGACGACGAGTGACGACGACGGGCACTTCACCCTCGTCGGCCTCGGTCCCGGAACGAAGACGCTTCTCGTCTCGGACCCGCTCCACGCCGCCTTCGAGAAGCGCGGGATCGAGATCGAGGAGGGAAAGGCCGCGGACGCCGGCGACCTGGTCCTGGACCCGGGGCTCGCCATCCAGGGATCGGTCCAGGGGGCGAACGGAGAGCCCATCGCCGGAGCCGAGGTCGTGGCGCGCTCGACGCGACGCGAGCGCGCCATGGTGCAAGCAGGCCGCCGCGTCGCCATGACCGACGGCACGGGAGCCTTTTCCATCGTCGGGCTGGAGGCAGGCTCGTATCGCGTCACCGCCGGGAAGGAGGGGCTGGCTCCCTCCTCGCCCCGAGCGATCGCCGCCGGTGCCCGCGACGTCGTTCTGGAGCTTCGCGCAACGGCCACCCTCGAAGGGGCCGTGACGGCGGGAGACCGGCCTCCCCCCGCCACGTTCCGGATCCGTCTCGAGCCCAGGAGAGGGCTTCCCTTCGGCTTCGGAAGACCTCCTGACGGCGGAGAAGGATCGGCGACCTCGCGCGAGTTCGAGGATGCGGGCGGTGTCTTCATCCTGGATTCCGTCACGCCCGGCTCTTACAAAGTCTCCGCCAGCGGACCGGGGTTCTCACCGGGCGAGGCCGTCGAGGTCGAGCTCCTGGCCGGTGAGACCACGAGCGGTATTCTCGTTCCCCTCGTCGCTTCGGGCTCGGTGAGCGGCATCGTGCGCCGTTCCCTGGACGGGGCCCCCGTGACCGAGGCCCGGGTCGTTCGTGGCCAGCCGCCGCGCGGCCCCGCCGGCATGCGGCCCACCTCGGGAGCCCTCACCGACGAGGAGGGCCGCTTCCACATCGAGGATCTGGCCCCCGGTCCGGAGACCCTCACCGCCACCCATCCCGACCATCCCCCCGCGACCCTGTCCTCGATCGAGATCCCTCCGGGCGGCGAGGTGACGGACCTGGAGATTCTTCTTCTTCCGGCGGGGGGAGTCGAAGGATTCGTCTACGACGCTTCCGGTGCACCTCAGGTGGGCACCTTCCTCGGAGCCGGCGGGAGCCTCTTCGACATCCGGAGGACCACGGTGACCGACGAGGAGGGTCACTACGAGATCAGGGGACTCGCCGAGGGGCCCTGCACGGTGATGAAGGGAAGCCTCGGCGATGCCTTCCTCGATGGACTCGCCAGCCAGACCACCGATATCCGGGCCGGAGAGATGTCCCGGCTCGACTTCGGAGAATCGAAGTCGGGATGCCGTCTGCACGGCCGGGTGCTGGCGAGGGAGGGGCCCGTTCCCGGCGCGACGCTCACCGTCACTGCCGAAGGCAGCGGGGGGTTGCCGTTTCTCCGTTCCACCACCTCGGGCTCCGCGGGCACCTACTCCATGGAAGGCATTCCCCCCGGGAAAGCGACCCTGCAGGTGCGTACGGGAGGGAGCGGGCCCGCCCAGGGCTACGTCCTTTCCCTCGAGGTTCCCGACGAGGAGAGCTTCTCTCTCGACGTCACGCTTCCCGAGGGAGGTTTCTCGGGAACGGTCCGTGACGCCGATTCGGGTCGCCCCCTTTCGGGAATCCAGATCCAGGTCGCGGTGCCGGAGAAGGAGCGTTCATCATCCCTGGCCGGCATGGCCCAGAGAGACCTCGGACGCGGGGTCACCGACGAGCAGGGCAAGTACGCGATCGTGGGCCTTTTTCCGGGCACCTACGACTGCACCGCGAACGGGGGCGAGACTTACGGCCGCCTGACCGTCCAGGGGGTTCAGGTGCCCGACGGGCGCATGCTCGATGGCGTCGACTTCCGCCTGAGAACCTCGGGGGCCATCCGGGGACGGGCCACCGGCCCCGACGGGTCACCGGTCGCCCGCGCCTACCTCCACCTGCGCGACTCCCGGGGCGTGGAGCTGTCCGGCTTCACCGCCTTCACCGCCTTCACCGGCGAGGACGGCCGATTCACGGTGCGGAACCTGGCCCCCGACACCTACCGCGTCACGGCCCTCACCCGGAGCCTGGCCCCGGCGAGCCGGGAGGTCGAGGTCTGGAGCGACACCGAGAGCGCGTGCGAGCTCTCTCTGGTGGAGGGAGGATCCCTCGACCTCCAGGTGGTGGGTCGAGCCGGGAACGCGCTCTCGGGAGCCCAGGCGGACCTCCTCGGGTCCGACGGAAAGTCCATCCTGGTGGATCGCCGGCTGCTCTTCCTCTTCGCCGGGGGCTCGGACCGGACCGGCGAGGACGGGACCCTGCTCGTGGAGCACGTCCCGGCGGGCCACTACACCCTCGTCCTGGAACGAGAGGGCGAGAAGGCCCGGGAGAGGGTGGAGATCCAGGACGGCCAGACCACGACCCTCCGGGTCCGGCTCGACACCTAGAGTCTGCGTCTGGCTGCCTCCGAAAGGCACCCCCTCCTTCTTTCCCTTGCCAACACAACATATTGACGCTAGGATGCTTGCCAGCTAGTCGTTGGGCGACAGGGAGATAGATGGGTCAAAAAGGAGATTCCCATGGCCTCTCGTTCCCTCGTCGCCCTCACCCTCCTCGGCCTCGGCCTGGCTTTCGCCACCTCCGCCGGCCTGGCCCAACCGGATCCAGCCAATGTCGACCTCCGGGTTCGGCACGCACAACCGGGCTCCGTGCTCATCTTTCCCCTCTACGACTCGACGCCCGGGAACAACACCCTCATCTCGGTCACCAACCTCAACGAGAGCGAGGTGCTCTGTGACAACGGGCTGCGACAGGGCGACGTCCAGCTCCACTACAACTACTTCAGCGAGGTCTGGGAGCAATCGGATTCGGACGAAGACCTCACGCCGGCTGACACCATCACCGTTCTCGCCCGGGGACACAATCCGAATCCGGAGCGAGGATTCCTGGTGGTGGAGTCGCGCGACCCGGAGACGAATCTCCCCATCGACTACGACTTCCTCATCGGGAGCGCGATCATCGTGAACTCGGAGTTCGACTTCCAGTGGGCCTACACGCCCTATGCCTTCGAAGGCCTGCCGCTTGGCAATCGCGCCGATGGGGCCTGGAATAGCGCCTGTGGCTTCCCCATCATCGACCTGCCGACCGATCCCGACTTCGACACCCTGGACTTCGACGGCGATGAGCTCTCGTTCTTTCCCCAGACCCTCTACATCGACCACTTCTTCGGCGAGGGAACCCCCGCCTCGTTCCCCGGCGTCACGTTCTCGAACACCCTTCACCTCATGAGCACGAGCCCCGGAGGCCCCGACGTCGACGACATGACCGAGGTGAGCGTGGTGGGCTACAACAACAACGAGAGACTCTTCTCGCGGACCTTCCGCTTCAACTGCTACATCTCGCAGAACCTCGACGACATCACGAACGCCACCTCCCAGGCCCAGCTCGCCACGGGCGGGGATTCCGACGAGCTCCTCGGCGTGAGCTACGGGTGGCTGCGCATGCACGCGACCAACGAAGTCGCGAGGGGAGCCTCGCCCTTCAGCCACGCCATCCTCGGCGTCTTTTCCCACCAGGCCATGCTCGGAGCGGAGATGTTCGTGGCCGGCCGCGAGCTCCAGTACACGGGCAGCAGGAGGGCCAGCCTGCCCCGAGGTTTCTGAGCGAGCGTCACCAACGCCCTCGGGATCACGATCCGGCCCTGATGTGAAAAAGCCCGGCGGGTCCTCGACCCGCCGGGCTCGATGCTTCGACTCGCGACCCCGAACCTCTACTGGATCGTGGTCGTATTGGCGCTGAGCGACGTGATGCAGAACTCCTGGGAGTTCAGGTCCCGCAGCCGGAGCTGCACCCGGTACTGCGTACCGGGCGGAGGCGCCGGGGTGAGACTGCTCACGTCGAGCTTGATGGTGAGGGTCCTCATGCCCGACGACCGCGCCCCCAGCTTCTCCCGGCTGAAGACCCCGAGGTAGACCGGGTTGCCGGAGAGATCGGTGAGGTCGGCGAAGAGCTTGATGTCGTGGGAGTCGCCTCCCGGACCGAGACCGGTGTAGTCGACGTCGACCCGGACCTTCTCGGTGAATCGATCCTCGATCACCTCGGAGACGGACCGGATGGTCCCGTCGAGGATCCCGAAGGCCAGCTCCAGGAGATCCGGCGAGAAATCGTCGCCCGGATCGCTCTGATCGTCGGGGTGATCCTCGAGAGCGTCATTCCCGCCATCGACGTCACCGAAGACGGTGCCGCCCGACCCCACCGACTGGAGGCTCGCCGCGTCGCTCGAGACAAGGAGAGTATAGGTACCGCAACGATCGAGCTCACCCGCGGCAAGGGGAAGGCGTGCGGTGAAGGTCGCGCCCGGTCCCAGCATCTGGATCCCGGCCGCTGCCCCGAAGTCGGTGATGACCAGGCTCGCCGGGTGCGAGGTGCCGCCCTGAACCGAGGCATCGACGTCGAGGCGAGCGCGCGAGACGGGGATGTTCCCGTCGTTGCGCACCGTCACCAGCACGTCCACCGCCTGAGCGAGTGCCCCCGGCCCCGCATCGACGTCGCCGTCGGCGGGATCGTAATCGACGTCCACGTTGACGACGGCGAGATCGGCGAACTCACCGGCGATGCACTCGTAGTCGAAGACCCGGAAATCGTCGACAGCCGCCTCGACGATGGAGCCCGTGCCCTCGTCGTGAGCGACGAAACGAATCTTCACGGTCGAGGTCGGGGTCACGAAGTCGGAGACCTTGAACCGGCTGAAGATCCATCCGCCCTGGTTGTCGTTGCCGGCCGGTCCCAGCGTCTCCACGTTGGTCCACGTGGAGCCGCCGTTATTCGACACGTCGATCTCGAACACGTCGGTCTGCGGCGCGCCGCCCTGGTCATTCGAGAACCAGCGCCAGTAGCTGATGTGAGGCTCGCTCAGCGTGGAGAGATCGAGCACCGGCGAGAGGAGCGTGGTGCGACCGTTGTCGACGTCGTTGTCACCGAGCTGCGTGCCCTGGCCGGTGACCCAGCACAAGGTACCCGGGGAGGAATGGTCGTCCTCGGGCTGGGCGGCCGTGCCCACCGGATCCACCCGGACCCAGAGGCCGGTGGTGGCATCGTCGCCAGCGGCTCCGGAGACCCAGCCCATGTTCAGCTCCATCTCGTCCTCGAAGAAGACGATCTCGCTGACCGCCGCCACCGACTGGAAGGCGCCCGCGCCGGGGGCGCCGGCCGGGCTCGTGACCGGGAAGTTCGTGGTGTCACGGGCCGTGAAGTAGTAGTCGACGGAGCTGCCGCAGGGCAGTGCCGGGAACGTCGCCTGCCAAAGGTCGCCGCCCAGGGACGTGAGATCGCTCTCGATGTAGCCGGCCCCCGCATCGTAGCGCATCTTGGCCGATCCGGGCTGGAGACTGCCCGCGGTCTCCTCGATGCGCACGCGGAGGGAATCGCCGGAAGGGTCGAGGAGCGACGCGATCCCGTCCGGGAAGCTGAAGGTGAGCGGCGGATCGCCGATCCTCCACACGAAGAGCCCGCTCTCGAGATCGCTCCCGATCACGGTGCCGCTCGGGAAGTAGGGATAGTTGCTCCAGAGTCCATTGAAGCTCGCGGCGTCGCTGGCGGGTGCGGTATCGAAGAAGGCGACCTCGGTCGCTGCCAGGGGATTGCTGATGTCGAACACCCGGAGGCCGCTGGTGTAGTTGGCCTCGAAACAGAGATTGCCCAGGGTGTAGAGGTTGTGCCCGATGGCGGGGTGACCGTTGGTGAACTCGGTCACCTCGACGGGAGCGGTGAGGTTACTCACGTCGATGACCTTGGAGGTGGTGGGGATCCCCTGCCTGCCCTCGTCGAGCTCGTCATTGAGGATCAGATACTGCTGGTCAGGGGTAAGCCAGGCCTGGTGGGAATACTCCCCGCCGGGGTAGATGTACCGGGCCAGGAGCTGGATGCTCGCCTTGTTGGTCACGTCGAGGATGTCGATGCCCGTCTGGTCGAAGCCGCCATTGAAGCCGCTGCACAGGAACGCAATCTCACGACCGGCCCAGGGGCCAGCGGCCATGACCACGATCTGGGCGTCATGCACGTAGCGATCCGGCCAGCTCGCCACGAATGCCGGGTTCGAGGGGATGGCGAGATCGTAGATCCGGATTCCCTCGCCGCTGCCGCCGCACCGGTAGAGAAAACCCGTGTCCTCGTTGATCGCCACGTTGTGGGTGGCCGTGGTGTTGCCGCCCACCGTGACGTCGCGCACGTGGGTGACGGACCCGGCATCGATGTTGGCCAGGTTCATGACCTGAATGCCGTTTCCACCCTCGCTCACCGCGTAGGCGTAGTTCTGGTAGGTCTTGATATCCCGCCACAGGCTCGTCGGTCCGGCGATCACGGTGAGGATCACCGGGTTGGTGGGATCGGTGATCTCCACGAAACCGGTCCCTCCGGAGAGCCCCATGATGGCGTACTCGCGCCCCGACGGCGACGTGTAGCCCCAGCAGTCGTTGCCCGAGGTATGGCTCCCGAAATCCCCCAGGGTGAGCCAGCTCATGAGCTGGACGCCACTCGAGGGAAAGCTCGGACCCCCACCCAGAGGCAAGGTCTCGCTCCCGCGATACCCCGGACCCTCGTAGCGAGGGATCCTGTCCAGGACCTTGGGATCGTCGGGATGGCCCTGAAGGGTGGTCGCCAGGAGCAACAGCAGCGCCAGGAGGGGAAAGAGGATCCGTGCAGAAAGCGGCATCAGCGATCTCCGGGTAGGGAACGAGCGGTCCAATCTGGGATGCCCTGGGGAAGGTCTGCACATCGTATTCCGACCGGGACTCCGGATCAACCCCGAACCCCGGGGGTCCGAGTGGGACCGCCCTCGTCTACCCGCCGCTGACGACCAGGAGAAGCGAGTTGGTGACGGCGTAGGGATCGGCGCCGAACGCCCCGTCGTCCTCGAGGATCCCCTGGAGGAGGAACTCCACGGTTCTCCTCAGGCCCGAGGGCTTCATCACCGAGAAAGGGGCCGAATCGGGTCCCGGAAGGCGGCGCAGGGCTCCACAGAAGGGGGAAAGAACAGCCGACCCGGACGAGATGCAGAAGGCGGGCTGAGGGGTCCCGAAGGGCTGGAGCGGCGTGGGATTGACCGTGCAGCCGAGGTTCGAGGTCCCGACGTCGAGATCCAGGGGCCCGACCAGCCCCCCTCTCCACACCCACAGGACATAGTCCGCATCGGCGGCAGGCCCCAGCGGCGAGGCCTCGAGGCTCACCGTGAACGGAACGCCGACCTCGACCTCGACCCGACGCTGGGCGCCGCCTCCGGAGCCGTCGACGAAAAGGACATCCTGGGGTCCCAGAGCTCCCCCCACCGTCCCCGAGTAGGCATCCAGGCTCGCCACCAGCACCGTGCCGGCCGCCGGCCCCCCTCCCGGATGGCGGGGAGCTCCCGCCGCGACCAGAGGTCCGCTCAGGGCCACCGCCGAGCCGAGCTGGGCCCCGAAGTCGAAGTCGCCGGAGACCAGACGTCCGGCGGGGACCCAGCCGAAGGCGCCCGAGGTAAAGAACGACACGGCCCCGGCGTTGCCGAGGGCGGAGCTGTCGAAGGGTGCCCCGACCGCCACTTGCCGGCCGGCGAGCGCCACTGCCGAACCGAAGGCGTCCCCGCTCCGCGAGCCCTCACCGAAGAGCGTCTGCTCCTCGAAGAAGCTCGCCCCGAGGAGTCGAAAGACCACCGCCGCCCCGACGTCAGGACCGAAGTCATCGGCTCCCGGCACCCCGACCAGCACCACGTCCGAGGCCAGGGCCACCGCGGTCCCGAAACGATCGGCAGGCAACCCTCCGTCCCGCGCGAGCTTCTGCTCCTGAATCCAGAGGCTCCCCGAGCGACGGAACACATAGGCGGCTCCTGGTGCCATGGGGCCCACCGCGGCCAGGGGCGCGCCGGCCACCAGGGCGTCACCCTCGAGAAAGACCGAGGTTCCGAAGCGCCCACCCCCGCGAGGCTCGTCGGCGCGCACGGACTGCTCCAGCTCCCACGTCGCTCCGAGTCGGAACACGTGGACGGCACCCGCGGCCGATCCGGCGCCGGAATCCAGGGGAGCCCCCGCAGCCACGGTGTCTCCCGAGACGGCCACCGAGGTCCCGAACCCGGCACCCGCGCCCGGAGCGGTCAGGATCTGCTCCTCGACCCACGAGCCCATGGTGAGTCGGAAGAGATGAATGGCCCCGTTCCCGCCCCCGGATCCCGGGCTCCCCACCGCGAGGAGGCCCCCCCGGGCGGACAGCACCGACCCGAAGCGCTGATTGCCAGAGGGGTTGCTCGCCAGAAGCTTCTGGACCTCCACGAATGCCTGGCCGTTGAAGCGATGGACGATCACCGCTCCGGCATTGGCACCTCCGTCGTCGTCCTCGGGCGCCCCGGAGAGCAGGAAGTCGCCGTCGAGAGCGACGGAGCTCCCGAAGAGATCACCCGAACCGAGAGTGGCGGACACGACCCGATCCGGATCGCCGAAAAAGCACTGGCCCCTGGCCGGACGCGGCCCGAGAAGGGCGAGGACGACCCCGAGAGCGAGCACCCAGGGAAGGAGACTTCTTGCTGCAAGCATGAAACAACCCTCGGGGAAGGCCCGGAAGTAGCTGGAGCGAGGAACCGAAACCCCCGCCCCCCGCGGTGGTGTCGCACAGCGGACCCGGACCTTCAACGATACGTAGAACCCGCGGCCGGAGATCCCTTGCGACCCGATGGGGCATCGTGCGAGGATGCCGCGTGGAGAAGGGTGGGACTTCCCCCATCTCCCGGCCCGGGCTCTTCCCAGGAGCAAAGCCCGGGCACCGACCGGAGCCCAACGAACAAGAGGAGACGATCATGGCCAGCCTTCTCCAGCAGCTCAACACGATGACGGTCACCGTGGCCGACACCGGCGACATCCACTCCATCGAGAAGTTCCGTCCCCGCGACGCCACCACCAACCCCTCCCTCATCACCGCGGCAGCCCAGATGCCCGAGTACGCCGACGTGGTGAACGAGGGCCTTCGCTGGGCCGAGAAGCAGGCCGGAGCGGGCGCCGACGGCAAGAAGGTCGTCGCCCTCGCCGTGGATCGCCTGGCCGTGGAGTTCGGCACGCGCATCCTCAAGGTCGTTCCCCGCCGGGTCTCGACCGAGGTCGACGCACGTCTGTCCTACGACACGAACGCCTCGGTGGAGAAGGGACGCTTTCTGATCTCGCAGTACGAGAAGGCCGGCATCGGCAAGGATCGGGTTCTCATCAAGATCGCCTCCACCTGGGAAGGCATCCGCGCCGCGGAGATCCTCGAGAAGGAAGGCATCCACTGCAATCTCACCCTGCTCTTCGGAATGCACCAGGCGGTGGCCTGCGCCGAGGCCAAGGTGACCCTCATCTCGCCGTTCGTGGGTCGCATCCTCGACTGGCATCTGGCCAAGACCGGTCGCGAGAGCTTCCCGCCCCCCGAGGATCCGGGCGTCCTCTCGGTCACCGAGATCTACAACTACTACAAGAAGCACGGCCACACGACCGAGGTCATGGGGGCGAGCTTCCGCAACAAGGAGGAGATCATCGAGCTCGCGGGCTGCGATCTCCTGACCATCTCTCCCAAGCTTCTCGCCGAGCTCGAGGCGGGTACGGGCACCCTCACCCGGAAGCTCGACCCGAAGGCCGCCGCGGCCATGAACATCCCCAAGATCCCCATGGACGAGAAAACGTTCCGGGCCATGCACGAGAAGGACGAGCTGGCCAACGACAAGCTCGCCGAGGGCATCCAGGGCTTTACCAAGGCCATCGAGGCGCTGGAGAAGCTCCTTCACGAGCGCTACCACGCCATGCACGGCAAGGTCGAGGCGGGCAAGGCGGCTCGGGACTTCTTCCAGGTCTACGACCTCGACGGCGATGGATTCATCACCCGCGAGGAGTGGGCCGGAACCGCGCTCGTCTTCGACGCCCTCGACCGGAACGGTGACGGCCGCATCTCGCCCGAGGAGATGGCGGCGGGGCTCGGCGCGGCGTTCCACCTCGGGTAGGGTGCGGGGTCGTGTCCACGCCCCTTTTTCACCACGAAGAAGCCTCGCCGACGCCCCGGCTCAGCTCCGCAGCTTCTTCCAGGCATTGATGAGCCCGTTGGTCGAGGAGTCGTGATCGGTGACGGTGGTGTCGCCCTCGAGCTCGGGAAGGATCTCCTTGGCGAGCTGCTTGCCGAGCTCGACTCCCCACTGGTCGAAGCTGTTGATGTTCCACACCACGCCCTGGGTGAAGATCTTGTGCTCGTAAAGGGCGATGAGGGCGCCCAGGGTACGGGGGGTGATCTGACGCACCACGATGGAGTTGGTGGGCCGATTGCCCGGGAACACCTTGTGGGGCACGAGCCGCTCCAGCACCTCTCCCGACAGCCCCTGCTCGCGCAGCTCCACACGGACCTCGTCGGCGGTCTTGCCCTTCATGAGGGCCTCGGTCTGGGCAAAGAAGTTCGAGAGCAAGATCTTGTGATGCTCGCCGATCGGGTTGTGACTCCGGGCCGGTGCGATGAAATCGCAGGGAATCACCTTCGTTCCCTGGTGGATGAGCTGGTAGAAGGCGTGCTGACCGTTGGTGCCCGGCTCGCCCCAGATGATGGGGCCCGTGGAGATCGCGACCTCCTTGCCGTCCCGCCCGATCCGCTTCCCGTTGCTCTCCATGTCGCCCTGCTGGAAGTAGGCCGCGAACCGGTGGAGATACTGATCATAGGGGAGAATGGCGTGGGTCTGGGCCCCGAAGAAGTTGTTGTACCAGACGCCGAGGAGTCCGAGGGTGGCAGGAAGGTTCTTCTCCAGAGGAGCCGTCAGGAAGTGATTGTCCATCTCGTGGGCGCCCGCCAGCATCTCCTTGTAGTCATCGAAGCCGATGGAGAGGGCGATGGAAAGCCCGATGGCGCACCAGAGCGAGTACCGGCCTCCGACCCAGTCCCAGAACTCGAACATGTTCTCGACGTCGATGCCGAACTTCTCGACCTCGCCCCGATTGGTGGAGAGGGCCACGAAGTGCTTGGCCACGTGCTTCTGGTCCTTGGCCGCCACCAGGAACCAGTCTCGCGCCGTCCTCGCGTTGGTGATGGTCTCCTGGGTGGTGAAGGTCTTGGAGGCCACGATGAAGAGCGTGGTCTCGGGGGACAGGGACCGGGTGGTCTCCTGGATGTGGGTCCCGTCGATGTTGGAGACGAAGTGGACCCGGGGACCCTTGCGGCCGTAGGGCTTGAGAGCCTCGGTGACCATGACCGGACCGAGATCCGACCCGCCGATGCCGATGTTGACGACATCCGTGATGCGCTTGCCGCTGTAGCCCGTCCACTCGCCCGATCGGACCGAGTTGCTGAATCTCTGCACATGATCGAGGACCCGGTTCACCTCGGGCATCACGTCCTTGCCATCGACGAGGATGGGACGGTTGCTCCGGTTGCGCAGGGCCACGTGGAGGACGGCCCGGTTCTCCGTGATGTTGATCTTCTCTCCGTCGAACATCTTCTTGGTCCAGCCCTGGAGGTCCACCTCCCGGGCCAGATCACGGAGAAGCGACATCGTCTTCTCGGTCACGATGTTCTTGGAGTAGTCGAGGAGAATGTCCTCGCCGAAGCGAAGCGAGAACTTCTGGAAGCGATCTCCGTCCTCGGCGAACAGTTGCCGCATGTGGACGGGGCCGAGCTCGGTCTTGTGCTGCTGAAGGCCTTCCCAGGCACGGGTCTTGGTCACAGGGCTCATTCTTCCTCCTTGGAATCCTCTCTCCGCGACATCCTCCCCCTTTGACTCGACGGGGATCGCGCCGGCTCCGGGCCGCGCAAGCCCGTCGCGGGCTCGGTTCGCGCCCATTCTCGCCTGGGCGCCCCCCGGGCGCAACCAGGGGCCGCGCCGAAGCCCCTCGGCTCAGAGTTTGAACCGCAGGAGGGCCCCGACTCCGCCCGCCTGCGAGAGCTCGTCGCCGAAGACGGTATGGACTTCACCATGCTGCCGGACGGCCTCGTCCATGGCCTCGTCGACCACGTCCGCCACCGAGACCGTCTCCTGCTCGCACCGTGGACAGATCTGCTCCACGACGCTCAGGTGATGACACCCGAAGCACTTTCGACCGGGAACGAGGCGTCCATCCTCGACGACGAGGGTGTGGACCTGCCCCCGGTTGAGAGCTTCGAGGCTGGCCTCGACCCCGAGCACCCCGAGGCCGCCGGCCCGGGCCCGCTCGAACACCCTCTGCACCAGCTCGACCTCGCGACGTCGACGGGCCTCGCCCTCGACGCCGGCCGCCAGACGCGCCACGTCGGCAGGAGGCGAGGACGGATCGGCGACGATGTGGCCCGCCACCCGCTGCTGGAGGGAGGAGTGGAGCATGGCCTCGAACTCGCTCAGATCCGGGGCGTGGCCACCGACCACCAGATCGTCGAAGCGGTGCCGGCGGAAGAGGTGGAGGAGCCGATCTCCGACCCGCCGGTAGTGCTGGCGGCGATGCTCGTCCCCCTGCTGGGCGATTCTCTTCTGCTCCTTGCCCTTCCGCCCTCCCTCGCGGATCGAGATCTCCGAGTCGTCGATGACTTCCTGGACCTCGACGAGCCGGCCCAGCGACCACTCGGCGATGCGGGCCCGCCGATGGTCGAAGAGCACCACGCAGTAGGTCGGATACTGATCGAGAAGAACGGTGAGAGGCCGTGAGTACGGATCGTGGTCGAGGACGAGGTCGGTCTTGACCGACACCGGGAGCTCGTAGACCTGCTCGAAGCCCTCTCCCGAGCAGCGGAAGAAGGCCAGCCCGCGGTGAGAATCTCCGGGAGGGAGCTGGGACACGAGCTCCTCGAGGCGTTCCAGATCCTGCCGCGCCGACTTCTCCTCGTCACGGGTCACTCCCGCCCCCCGCAGCCAGCTCGTCTTCTCGCGGATGAGCTCCTTGGCCACCTTCAGGGCCTCGACCCGGGGCTGACCATGGTCGAGATCGAGATAGAAGCTGGTGACGAAGAATCGTTTGCTCTCGAAGTCGAGGAGATCCTCGATTTTTTGCCGCGTGATGGCCATGGGCAAACCTCCTTCCCGAACCATGCACAGCGGGCTCGGGCAGACATTCTCGCACAATCCCTCCGCGCGATCCCGGCCGTGGAGTAGAATCTCGACCAGGCAATCGATCGAGCCACGATTCCGGGGAGGCATGTCATGTGCGGCCGAAAACTCGAGGCTCTCCTGATCGCTCTCGCCGCCCTGCTCCCGGGCCAGGCGCGAGCCCAGCAGAGCACCACGCAAACCCGTACCCCGCAAGGAACCGAGCGCAGCTACTACGTACCCTTCGAGCGTATCGAAGAGGTGCTCGGAAGCATGGAGCGGGGAGTGCTCCTGCCCTACCAGGAGCTGGCGCGCCTGTGGGGCGACCGCTATCCCCTGTCTCCCCTTCCTGACGAGCCCGCACCGCCCCGGGCCGTGATCCGGGGGGGCGAGATGCGCGGAGGGATCCTGGGTGGGGAAGCGCGCGTGGAGCTCACTCTCCTGGTCGAGAGCCTCGCCGAGGGCCCGGCCCGGATACCCCTCGGATTGCCCGAGGCGGCCCTCGTGGGACTGGCGCCGCGCAATGCTCGCGCCTGGGTCCTGCCGTCTGCCGAGGGCGGATACGAGCTCTTGCTCCTGGACAAGGGAACCATCGAGCTTCAGCTCTCGCTCCTGATCCCGGTAAGGGTCCAGGCATCCGGGGCGACGGTCGCCTTCACGCCTCCTCCCGCCTCGTCCCTCCGCCTCGAGCTCGCGCTGCCCGCGGCCGCCACCCTGGTCGGCGTGGAGGGTGCACGCGCCTCCTCGGTCCTTGTGGAAGGGCTGGCCCCCACCCTGCGCGCCTTCCTCTCCGCCGGCGAGCAGACCCGTATCGCCTACCGCGAGAGGCTGCCCCTCCTCGACGACACGACCGGTTCCCTGACCTCGACGGCCACCGTCAGGGTGGACATCGGGCTCGCAAGCCTCCGTGCCCTCACCACGCTGGCCGGATCCCTGCACGGGGCCGCGGTCGAGGAGCTCGATCTCTCCCTTCCCCCCGATTCCACGATCACTGCCGTCGACGCTCCGCACCTCCTGTCGTACGAGGTGATGGACGGCGATCCCCGGCGGCTCCGGATCGCGTTCGACGACCCGGTGACGGGCGAGTTCACGATCTCGGTGGGCCTCGAGTCCACACTCCGGCTCCGGCCCGGCGAGACGTCGTCGGTCGAGGTGCCCACGCTCTCGCTCCTCCGCGCACGACGGGAAACGGGCACCGTTGTGGTGCGTGTGCAGGCCGACCTCGACGCGAAGGTACAGGAGGCGAGGGGGCTCGTGCGTGTCGATCCCGCGGGACTGGAGGGAGCGCCGGCGACTCTCGCCTACCGCTACCTGGAGCGAGACCACCGGCTCTCGCTCGGAGTCACTCCGCGCACTCCCCGGGTCACCGCGGACATCTTCACCCTCTACACCATCAGCGAAAGCGATGTCCACCTCGACGCCCGGATCGACCTCGGGGTGCGCGAGGCTTCGCTGTTCGAGCTGATCGTCGCGGTTCCCCGGGGGGCGAGCCTCGTGTCTCCCCCCGAGGATCCGGTGCGGGAGGTTCTGTCGACCACCGATGAGAGCGGAACCCGTCTCCGGCTCCTTTTCGCGCGCGGCCTCCTGGGCACGACCCGGCTCTCCTTGCGCCTCCGGCTCGCTCCCATCGAAGGCGACGACATTGGCCTCGATCCCGTGACTCCTCTCTCCGTCGAGTCCCTGCGCGGCGAGGTGGCGGTCGCCGCCACGTCCGACATCGAGATCTCGGCCATGGGCACCTCCCTGCTCACCCCGGTGGACCTGACCACGATCCAGGGCAAGATCTCTCCCTTGCATCCGGAGTCCTCGCTGCGCCTGACCTTTCTGAGACGCGAGCCCGGATTCACCCTCTCGGTCCATCGAGAGAAGAAGACTCCCCTCGTCACCTGCACCACCAGCATCCGGCTGGCATTCAGTGCCGAGCGGCTCGACGTGGATCAGACGATGAGCTTCACCATGGAGCACGCCTTCGTCGATCGCCTGACGCTCCTCGTTCCGGGAGATCTCGATCCCTTCGCGCGCATCGAAGGCGAGTCCGTGCGTGAGATCGTGAAGGAGGGGCCCATCGACTCCCCGGGTCCCCTGCCCCGCGGGGCCTTCCTTCCCGTCCGGTACACCGTGCAGCTGGAGAGGAAGCTTCCCCGACGCTCAGTCCGGCTCCGCGCATCGATGCCCCTGGCGCCGGGAAAGGGAGGCGCACCGCGCGAGCTCTTCTTCGAGCCCGCCCAGCCCCTCTATGTGGAGAGGGAGACGGGCTTCATCGCCTGCACCCGCGACAGCGAGCTCGAGATCGACATCCTCCCCGCCACCGCTGCCGTCGAGCCCATCGACGTACGGGAGCTGCCACCCGAGACGAGACTCGGCGCCTCCCTCGCCTTCCGGTTCCGGGAAAGGCCGGCCCGGATCCACGCCCGGGTCGTGCATCACGAGCCCGAGCCGGTCCTTCCGGCCATCGTGGGTCTCGCCCACCTCGAGACCGTGGTCGCCCGCAGCGGAAGGGCCCGTACGCTCTGTGCCCTCGAGATTCGCCGCTCCGAGCTTCCCTCGCTCGAGGTCGAGGTCATGCGGGGAGCCCGACTCCTTTCGGCGCGCACGGCCGACGCGGCACTCCACCCGCTGCGCCGGGAGGGAAGCGATCGCATCACCCTCCCGCTCCCGGCAACCTCCCAGGATCTGTCCGTGTTTCTCCTCTACGACGAGGAGACCGGCCTCGGCAGCGCCACCAAGACCACGGGATCCCTGCGGCTGGCCGCGCTCCGCCTCTACGAGCCCCACTCGGGAAAGGATCTCCCGATCCTGCGCCAGTCCTGGAGCGTGTGGATGCCCGAGGAGAGCCGTCTCGTCTCGGTCGGAGGCAACATGCAGTCGGTTCCCGACGTGCCGCACTGGAGCTCTGGCCCCTGGGTCCCCAGCCTTCTCTCCGGGTTCACCTCGTCGCCCGGAAGCCAGGGCGTGCCGGGCCGGCTCGCCATCGAGGCCGAAGCGACGCGCCTCCTCTCTCGCGGATCGGGCGAGGTCGCGGGCGTCGTCGCCATCGACCTCGTCCGCGAGGGGACCAAACATTCCTTCTACCGGATGGAAGGGGGAGCCGAGCTCTCCCTCTCCTACGTGTCGCGCGCCGTGCACGGATTCCTGCGCCTGCTGTTCCTGATCTTGCCGCTCCTCGTGCTCATCCCGGTGGACCGCCGGCTGCGGCGGAGGCGCACCTTGCTCGTGGTCGGATCCATCCTCCTCCTCATCGCCGCCGCGCCCTTTCTCGCTCGCGAGACCCACGACTTCCTCGACGCCTCTCTCGTCTCCGTCGTTGCCCTCGGGGTGCTGTGGTCGGTGGGGGATCTCGCGCGAAGGATCTCCGCGCGAGGGAAGAGAACGGACTCCCCACCCCCCTCCCCGCCTCCACCCGACTCTCCGGCACCGCCTCCTCCACCCCTACCTTCGCCGGCGTCTGCGGAGCAATCAAAGGTCGAGCAGGAGGCTCCTGCCCCGCCGCCAGGGCCGCAGAAAAAGCCCGCGGCCCGGAAGACCGCCAGGAAGGGGCCACCCGGGACGGCCCGGAAGCCGGCGAGCCGCCCCGAGGCCGCACCAAAGGGAAAGACGAGCGCGACCCCCTCGGGCGGAAAGAAGACCGGCAAGAAGACGGGGAAGAAGAAGGGAGCGAGGTGATGTCACGCAGCCTCCTCCTTCTCGCCGGTGTCCTTCTTGCCCTTGCTCCCGGCCTGGCACGAGCCGACGAGCCGGAGCTCCCCCGCGATCTCACCCTGCACTTCGTTCCCGCCGCCTCCCTCGGAGCCGAGGCCCTTCCTGATCGAGCGGTGACGCTTCCGATCGACGAGCTCCTCGTTCTGGTCGAGAGAGCACGAACGGCCCGGGAGGAGAGCGAGGCCCTCGCGGGCACGCCCCCGGCCCCCATCGTGGAGGCACGCTACTCCGCCCTCGTCGGCCAGGACGTCGCCTTCCTCGAGGGCGAGCTGATCATCCGCGGCCTCGTCCCGGGATGGCTCCTCGCCGACGTACGCCCGGGCGAGGGAGAGCTGACGGGGCTCAGCGTGGACGGCGCGCCCATCCCCGTGCGCGTGGCCAAGGGCTCGGGCTTCGTCCTTCCCGTGGCGGGCGGATCCTCGATGACCGTCGCCCTCGAGATGCTCGTCCCCGTGAGCACCCGGGGCGGGCTCCGCACCCTTCGGCTCTCGCCGCCGCGCGGCGCCCTCACCCCGCTCCGCCTCCGGCTCCCCGAGGGGCTCCTGCTTCAGGACGTGGACCCCTCCTGGTGCTTCTCCACGCAGGGGTCGGCAGGCGGTCTCGTCCTTTCGGGTCACCTGCCGCCACGCCAACCGCTCAGCCTCCGCCTCCGGCCGGAAGCCGCGGGCGAGGGATTCCCCCTGACGCTGACGAGCCGGACACGGATCGCCGTCTCCGCCTCCTCGGTGCGAAGCGCCGCGACGCTGCGCCTGATCGGCCAGGGCAAGAAGCTCGAGATCGCCCTCCCGCCGGACGCCACCCTCCTCGACGTCAAGGTGCCCTTGCTGGTCTCCACGCGGGAAGAACGACGGGAGTCCGGACGCGTCCTCGTGGTGGAGCTCGAGAGGGCCACCGAGGGGGCAATGCTCACCCTCGAGCTCGAGCAGCCGATCCTCGATCTTCCCCGCGACGTGGAGATTCTCCTGCCTTCCGTCCCCGCTGCTGTGCGACACGGAGGTCTCGTGGAGCTCACGGTGGATGGCGAGATTCTGTCACGAGTGATATCCATGTCCGGCCTCTCCTTCCTGGGCGAGGAGCGACCGCAGCAACGGGGCGGCGACGCCCGGCTCTTCCAGCTCTCCGGAGGACCGGCGCGCCTCGTTCTCCGTCTGCGTCGTCCCGACTCCCTCCTGCGCGTCGACTCCGCACTCCTGGCCGTTCTGGCCAGAGGGCGGGCAGAGTTCCAGGCGCGGCTCGATGTCTCGTTGACCGCAGGAAGCCTCCACGAGCTGGAGGTCCCCCTTCCGGATGGCTGGTCGGTGGACGCCGTGACGCTGACGGACAACGAGCGGGCTCCGCGCTTCGTGCAGGATGACCGGACGCTGACCCTGACCTTTGAACCACCTCTCCTCCCCCGAGAGCAAGCTCACGCCCTCCACCTCGCGGGAGACCTCGGATCGGTCACTCTCCCGCGCGCGATCGAGCTCACCGCTCTCTTGCCGTCGTCGGCCATCGCCGTCGTCCGCGAGATCGGGGTCGCCCTGGAACAGGGCGTGACCATCGTCGAGAAGGAGGTCGGCGCAGCGGTGCGCGCGCATCCCGATCACGTCGCGTCGCTCTTCGACGATCTCCCCCTTCCATCACGGTCCTGGCGACTTCCCGCGGGCGAGGGCTCTCTGTTCCTCGAGGTCCTCGAGGAGCCCACACGGATCTCGGCCGACATCTCCGCGGTGGTGCTCCCGTCTCCATCGTCCTACCAGACGATCGCGGATGTCCGGCTCCGCGTGGAGCGAGGGGCTACCGACCACTTCGCGTTCGAGACCCTTCCCGGCGTCGCCGACCACCTGCAGATCGTACCCCTCGAACCGGCCGGGATTCTCATCCAGTCCACCTGGCGCGAGGACGGCGTCACCCACGTGATCCTCTCCGCCAAGGTGACCGACCAGGCCTTGCTCCGGGTGACGTTTCCCACACCCGTTCCGGCGGCGAAGAGGGGTGCGCTGAGCGATCCCGTGGAGATCCTCCTGCGTCCGCTCGAGGTCTTTTCGGAAGAGTCTCGCTTCACGGTGGCGGCCGGCGAGGAGATGACGGTGATCCCGGTGACCCGGGGGCTGGTCGAGATCGATCCCTCGCTCACCTATCTGCCGGCATTCCTCGCGACCACGCCCCGCATGCTTCACACCTTCCTCCTCGCCTCACGCCCGGCCTCCCTCGCCCTCCGCTCGGCGGTACACGAGCCGGCGGAGGTGCTGGCCTGCGTGGTGGAGTCAGCCACCCTCGAGCTGGGCCTCGGCCACGAGGGCCGGATGACGAGCCGGCTGAACCTCGTGGTCCGTCATGGAGACGTCCAGCATCTCTCGCTGCTCCTTCCACGGGGGAGCGAGCTCTGGTCCACCCTCGCCGACGGCGAGCCCGTCAAGACCCTCACCCACGACGGGCGAGCTCTCCTCATCCCTCTTCCGGACGGACAGGAGCGCTCCTCGCTCACCGTCGTGTCCGCACTCCGAGGCGAGGCGGTCCCGGAGAGCGGGGAGATCGTCGTGCCGCTTCCCCGGCTCTCTGCCCCCGTGCTCGACGCCCGGGTCATCCTCGATCTTCCGGGAGAGCTCCGCGCCGAGGTCATCGGGGGGCATCTCTCGATCGAGACCGAGAAGCGCCGCCACCGCCCCCTGCTCTCACGGCTCTTCACCCGAAGCCTTGCCGGCTACGGTGCCGCCGACAAGGCTCCCACTGCCCAGGAAGGAGCCCGGGACGGTCGCCGGGGCCGCGCCGGCTTCGACCTCGTGCCGAAGCCCGAGGAGGAAGCCTTCCTCGGAGAGGCGGCGCTCGAAAAGGCCAAGGATGCCGACGCCTTTGCCTCGCGAACAGAGCCGGGGAAAGCGCCGACGACTCTGCTCGATGACGTCTCGCCTCCCGCCCGCAAGGCGGGCATCCTTCCCGTTCCCATCGAGATCCCGCGGGCCGGGACCACGCTGTCTCTGAGAGGCCACGGGCTCGGCGGCCACCTCACCCTCGCGGTCTCGCCGAGGCAGAGGGAGAAGGTGCGCGAGGTGCTGCTCTTCGTGGCGGCCGTGGCCTGCGGCCTCGTCCTGCGCAGAAGGCGGTGGCTGCCCGCGCGGGCGCAGGCCTTGCTGCTCGTTCCCGCGTTCGGGATCGTTCCGCTGCTCTTTCCCGGGCTCGCCTCGCCCGAGCTCGATGCCCTGCTCGGGGGAACACTGGTGGTGCTGGCGACGGCGTTCCTCACCACGCTGCTCCGCATCCTGCGCGACGCGACCCGACTGCTCCTGCCGGAGGAGGTCGCCGAGCGGAGAACGCGGCTCACCGCGCTCGCCCTCCTCCTCCTGCCCCTGGCCCTTTCGCCCGGTGCCCGGGGAGAAGAAAAGATCCTGCGCGCCCCCGATCCCTCCTTTCCCGGCGCCTCCGACATCGTGATCCCGTTCGATCCCCGCTCGGGGCTTCCTCCCCGCGGGGGCACCGCCTTCGTCTCCCTCGATCTCTTCCGGCTCCTGTGGCGCGAGGCGCATCCCGAGCTGTCGATGTCTCCCGTGCCTCCCGGATTCACCGAGGTCGTGGTGGCCGCCACACGCTACGAGATGGAGGTCGGAGAGCATCACGTCGACGTGGAGATCCGAGCCGACATCTTCTCCTACGTCGAGGAGGCCGCGCCGCTCACCCTCGGGCTCTCCTCTCTCGGTCTCGTTTCCGCCACCATCGACGGCCGTTCCGCCCTCGTCTTCCGGGACGACGCGGGGGCGCTCCGGGTCAGCATCACCGGCCGGGGCCACCATCCGCTGGTGCTGCGGGGAGTGATCGAGCTCACGCCGGGAGGGAGCCCCGAGGCAACCCTCGATGTCATTCCGACCTCGGTCTCGCGGATCGAGGTGCGGGCGGCTCCCGGGCGAGGAGCTCCGCGGCTCCACGGACTCCTCCAGGAAACGACTTCCGACGCCCAGGGCCATCGCCTGGTCGCCGCCGGCCCTCGCGAAGGTCGCATCTCCCTGCGCATCGATGCGAGGACGCCGACTCCGCGCGCGACCGCAACGACCCTCGACCTCGGACTCCTCGTCGAGGCCGATGCGGTGGAGGTGCGCGCCATTCTGGTCGTCGAGTCCGCGGGTGAGCGGCTGCGCATCCGCGTTCCGGAGAGGCTGACCGTGACCGCGGTCTCCGGGGAGGGATTCGTCGCCAGCACCTGGGAGCGCCCCGAGGGCGAGGATCCGATTCTCGTCCTCGAGACCTCCACGGGGCGTCGCGCCCGGGTCGAGCTGTACGGGCTGACGTCTCGCGCCGCGACGATCGACGTCCCCTTCCCGCGGGCCGAGGGGTCGACCCTGCGGTCCGGCAAGGTGGTGGTGGGCGCCGCGCGAACGATCCAGCCCCGTCCCCTCGTCACCGACCAGCTCGCTCGCCAGGATACGCTGCGCTCGACCTGGCCCTATCCGGAACACGCCCGGCAAACACACGCGTTCACCATTGCCGGTCCCGAGCCCTCCCTGCGCCTCGCCCTGTCCGAAGTGGAGTCCGGCCATACGGCGCGGCTCTCCCACATGCTCGATCTCCCGACCGTGGGGTCGACACTGCGGGTCAAGGCGGTGCTGCGGGCAAGGGGGCTCGCGCCCGAGATCATCGCGCTGCGGATCCCCGAGGGATTCGTGCCCCGCCTCGACGAGATCCGCTCCTCCCCGGTCCGCGTCTGGATGGAGGACGATCTTCTCTTCGCTTCTGCCTTCGCCGGAGGGCAGCAGGAGTGCACGCTCGCGATCCTGCTGGAGGGCAAGACCGTCAACAAGCGGGAGCTTCCCGTCCTCCGGGCCGTGGACGCCCTTTCCGAGGACGGCGACTATCTCGTGCGCAGCGACCGGAGCCGCCGCGTCTCGGTGACCGGCGTCTCCGCCCGGCATGACATCGATCCTGCGGGCCTGGACGCGCTCCGCGACGAGCTTCTCGCGTTGCTGCCGGGAGCTCCCCTGGCCCTCGATCAACACGCCCAGCGCGCGATCACCCTCGAGGGAGCGCTCGGGGCGGAGATCTCCTCGGAGGTCCTCGCCCCCCGGACCGAGGCGCACGTCCACACCGTGGCCGTGGTCGACGAAGCCTGGCTCTCCATCCGCAGCACGGTGACGGTGCGGGTCGAGGAGGGAGCGGTCTCCTCCGTCCTCCTCCGCATGCCCGCCGAGGTGGCCGAACACCTCGAGCTCGAGGGAGATTCCCTCGCCGCCACCACGGTGGCGAGCCACGAGGGCGACCGGGTGACCATCCGGGCCGACCTCCACCAGCCCGAGACACGGCAAATCGTGCTCACGGCCCGAACGCTCACCGGACACCGCTCCTCCGATCGGATCCGGATTCACGGCATCGAACCCGTCGCCTCGCGGACGAGCGGAACCGTGGAGCTTCGGCGCGAGCTCCGGGACGAGCTCGACGTCGTCCGCACGCAAGGGCTCGTTCCGAGCGGCAAGCCGCTGCAGTGGGACTGGGCCAGAAAGGACCGGCAGCCCATTCTCCTCGAGCTCCGACGGCAGACGGTGGTGACCGAGAAGACCCTGAGCGCGGCCATCGGAAACCTGTCCCTCGCCACCTGGGTGCTGGACCGGTACGGCGCGTCCCGCGGTGCGCTGCTCACCATGGTCGAGCTCGATCTCGTCAACCGATCCGAGCCGTGGCTGAGACTGGTCCTGCCGCCCAACGTGAGCCTGTGGTCGGCGTCGGTCGACGGCGCTCCCGTCAAGCCCGTGGTGCCCGAGGAAAAGCCCGCGGTCCTCGAGCGAGACCTTCCCTGGCACCGCCCTTTCGGCAAGAAGCGAGACGCTCCCCGGAGGGAGGCGCGCTGGATCCCCCTCCAGAAGACCGCGCCCGGCGACCTGTCCTCGACGATCAAGCTCGTGCTCTTCGAGGAGCTGCCCGAGCCGGCCACCGCATGCGGTGCGATCTCCGTCGAGGCGCCGCACATCGAGGGCATCCCGGTGGCCCGGACCACCTGGAGGTTTCACCTCCCCGAGGGCCGCGATCTCGAGCTCGAAGGGGACCTGAGCCGGATTCCCGAGGCGGTGGCCCAGGTGGATTTCCTCGCCCTCCTCCTCGAGGAGCGGCGGCGCCTCACCAAGGAGGCCGGGGAAGGCCCGCAGGAGCAGATGCAGCGTGCACGGGTCAACCTCGATCGCAACTTCCTCTTGCTCCAGGAACAGACGGCGCAGGCCCGGAAATCCCAGGTCGAGCTCGAGAGCAGGATCCAAAACGCGGCCGAGGAGGACGAGGCGCAGCTCTTCCGGAACGAGTCGTCGGCCAACCGTGCCCGGCTCGGACAGCTCGTGCTGGAGCTGAAGCAGGAAGCGGCAGACCTCCCTGTGACCGGGTCGGAATCGAGGAGCGACTTGCGCGCCCGGGTCGCCGGCCGCATCCCCGCCGCCGGGCGGGAGCAGGCCGGCCGGCCCCAGTCCCCCGCGCCTGGCCAGCGAGCCGACCGCGCCCTCGCCGAGATGGACGCCGACACCGGCCCCGCCAGGGCCGGGTCACGAGCGACCGAGAGTCTGGACTACCTCCTCGGCAAGGCCGACGAAGAAAACATCCTCGCGGGAGCGGGCTCCGCGGCGAGAGCCGGGCTGCTGAGCCTGTCGTTCGAGCTCCCGCCCATCCATCACACCCTCGTCTTCAAGAAGCTCGAGGGCGACGCACGCGCTGTCCTCCGGATCGAGTATGATGAGCCGTCCGCCTCGATCGGCGGCGTCGCGATCCTCGTGCTGCTCCTGGGGCTCGCCGCGGTGGTGATCCGCATCCGGTCCCTGGAGTCTCCCCGACGATGAGAATCGCGCTCGCGCAAGTCGACACCACCGTGGGTGATCTCGCAGGGAATGCCGCCCTCGTGCGTCAGAACGTCGACCGCGCCCGGGAGAGCAAGGCCGACGTCGTGGTCTTTCCCGAGCTGACCCTCTGCGGTTACCCCCCCCGCGACCTGCTCGATCGACCGAGCTTCCTCGCCCGTGGCCGAGAAACGCTGGATCGGCTCGCGGGAGAGATCCGGGGCATCACCGCGGTGGTCGGCTTCGTGGACGTCGAGGAGGAGAGCGGCTGCCGCCGGCTCTACAATGCGGCGGCGGTCATCCGGAACGGCGAGGTCGTGGCCGTGCGCAGGAAGACCCTTCTCCCCACCTACGACGTGTTCGACGAGGATCGCCACTTCGAGCCGTGCTCCACCCGGGAGCCGGTGGATCTGTGCGGAATCCCCGTCGGCATCACCATCTGCGAGGACATCTGGAACGAGCCGACCCTGCGCAGACGACGTGCCTATGACAGCAATCCTCCCCAGGAGCTCGTGCAAGGCGGAGCGGCCCTGATCCTCAACCTCTCGGCCTCGCCCTACCATCTGGGCCGTGAGAAGGAGCGTCTTGCCCTCCTGCGAACGATGGCCGAGCGCCTCTCGGTTCCCGTCCTCCTCTGCAACCAGGTGGGTGGGAACGACGAGCTGATCTTCGACGGCAACAGCCTCGCCGTGGGCAAGAACGGAGAGCTGCTGGCTGCCGCGGCCGCGTTCGAGGAGGACCTCGCGGTGGTGGACACGGAGTCCCCGGGCTCCCTTCCCGTGCCCGATCGCTACGCGGGCAGCCTGCCCGGAGGACCGGTGCCCGATGCCATCGACGTGGATCAGGGCTGCCGCGCGCTCGCGCTGGGAATCCGCGACTACGTGCGAAAGTGCCGGTTCTCCGACGTCCTGGTGGGGCTGTCCGGCGGGATCGACTCGTGCCTGGTGGCCGCTCTCGCCACCGAAGCGCTGGGCGCCGACCACGTGACGGGGGTGGCCATGCCCTCACCCTATTCCTCGGACGAGAGCCTCGAGGATGCCCTCGCCCTCTCGAGGAACCTGGGCGTCCGCTGCCTGACCCTGCCCATCGGAGACCTCCTCGAGGGCTACCGGCGAACCCTCGCCCCCGTGCTCGGTCCAGGAAACGAGGACGGGTCAGTCGACATCACGTTTCAGAATGTCCAGGCCCGGATCCGGGGCGCCCTGCTCATGGCAATCTCCAACCGGACGGGCAGCATGGTTCTCTCCACGGGAAACAAGTCCGAGCTCTCGGTGGGCTATTGCACGCTCTATGGCGACATGGCGGGAGGCCTCGCCGCCATCTCCGACGTCCCCAAGGTCCTCGTCTACGAGATGTGCCGCTCCCTCAACAGGACCGCGTCCCGCCCGATCATTCCCGATCGGGTGCTCACCAAGCCACCATCGGCCGAGCTCTCTCCCGGGCAGAAGGACGTTGACAGCCTTCCCCCCTACGAGCTGCTCGACCCCGTGCTGCGGGAGTTCATCGAGGAGGAGCGCGGCATCGAGGAGATCGTGGCCCGGGGGTTCGACCGGGATCTCGTCCGTCGCGTGGTGGGGCTCGTGGTCTCGAGCGAGTACAAGCGTCGCCAGGCGCCTCCGGGGCTGCGCATCACCACCAAGGCCTTCGGGAGCGGCAGGCGCATGCCGCTCGCGCAGGGCTACCGGGGGTGAGCGTCGTGCGCGCGCGTCTCGTGCCCACCCTTGCCCTTCTTCTTCCGGTGCTGGCGGCGATCCTCCTGCGCCTTCCCTATCTCGACGTTCCTCTCGAGCGCGACGAGGGTGAGTACGCCTACATCGCCTGGCGCATGGGCGAAGGAGACGTTCCCTACCGGGATGCCTTCGATCAGAAGCCTCCCGGAATCTTTGCCGTCTACTGGCTGGCGTTTCTCCTCCTGGGACCGGATGCGGGGGCGGCACGGACCGCACTTCTCGTTTCGGGAGCCCTGACCACTGCTGTCGTGGCCCTGATCGGACGACGGCTCGCCGGAAGCCCGGGAGCCCTGATCTCGGGTCTGGCGTTTGCGCTGCTGTCGACCTCGCCCTCTCTGTGGGCGACCGCCGCCAACACCGAGATCTTCATGCTGCTGCCCCTGGCCCTGGCCGTGGTCGTCCTCTATGGAACGGAGCCGGCTCCCCTCACGAGCCGTCCCTCGAGACTCCTTCTCGCCGGCTTCCTCATCGGCACGGCCTTTCTCCTCAAGCAGGTGGGGATTCTCCTCGCTCTTGCCCTCCTTCCCGAGCTGCTCGCCCGGAGGAGGTTCCGGGACATCGGGCTCCTCGCCTCCGGCGGTACGTGCGTGGTCGCCCTGTCCCTCCTCCCCTTCGCCCTCGCCGGAGCCCTGCCACAGGCGCTCGATTGCATCCTCCTCCACAACCTGCGTTACTCCGGATCCGGATGCGCCGAGGATGCTTTCTCGTTCCTCGGGAGCGTCCTCTCCTCCATCTCTTCCCGTCACGGGCCCTTGCTCCTCCTCGCCGGCTGGGGCACGGTGAAGGCAGCGACCAGGAGAGCGCCCCTCGACGTTCTCGCCCTTGGCTGGCTCTTCTTCGCGCTCCTGGGCACGCTTCTCGGCTGCCGCTTCTTTCCCCACTACTTCCTCGCCGTCGTTCCCCCGACGTGCCTTCTCGCCGCCCGCGGCGTCACGAGTCTCGGGAAGCCGGGCACCGGCGCGAGACGGGTCATCCTCGCCGTCTCGGCAACCCTCATCCTGGTCTTCCCTCTCGTCCAGGACCGGAAGCTCCTCTCGGCCAGCCCCGACGACATCTCCCGCTCGCTCTACGGAATGGAGCTGTTTCCTCTGTCGCGCACGCTGGCCCGGAGGATCGAGCTCATGACGGCTCCTGCGGACCCCGTGCTCGTGGTCGGATCCGAGCCGCAGATCCTCTTTCACGCCCGGAGACGGAGTGCCACCCGCTACATCTTCTTCTATCCGCTCACCTCGGCCACTGCCTTTGCTCGGGATCGGCAGGCGGAGATGCTGGCCGAGATTCGCCAGCTGCCTCCGGCAGCCATCCTGTGGGTGAGGGTTCCCTTCTCGCTGGGGATCGAGAAGGGGGGGAGCGTGGAGTTCCTCGACGACATCCGGAAGATGCTTCCTGACTACGCGCTCGACTCGGCCGTGGTCACGGGACGGACGGGATTGATGCCCGTGCTCGGTCCCGACTCCGTACGCTCACTGCCCCGCGCCCTGCTCGAGGACTCGGCGGCTCTCCTCTACCTTCGCCGGCCTTCGCCGGACTGAGACGTCGCGCTCTCGATGGCGCCTTCCACCCGACGTCCGTCGGGATTGATGACCACGAATTCGGTGGCCCCGCGGGCCGTGGAAGGAATCGTGGTCACGATCCTGCTTCCCGAGAGAAGAAGCACGATCTCGGCCTCCACCCCTCCGATGCGGACGAAGGGACCCACCGCGGTGCCGTAAAAGCCTTTTCCCTCGATGAGCAGAACCTCTCCCTCGAGGCCCAGCTCGGCCACTCCGTCCACCTCCGAGGCGAGTTGGATCACCGCCCGCTCGATTTCCGGCCGAGGCAGAGCCTCGGAGTACTCGGACGGCTCCCGCACCGTGAGCACCTCCAACGCTTCCCCACCCTGTTCGGGGTCCCCGGCATCGGTGCTCGTGGTCAGCATCAACGCCAGGACGAGGAAGGCCGCCAGCGCCAGCCCCACGGACATCCAGACCTTCCCGGCCATCTTCATGGGTGTGTGCGTCTTCATCGGGTGAACTCGATGCTATCGAGGAAGATCCTCCCCGAAACCGTGCGATCGAGCTGGAGGCGGATCGACTCCAGGGCGGTGAGGTCGAGATCGGGCTCGTGGGCGTGAAAGAGCCGGAGAGGAATGCGGAAGGTTCGCAACACGCTCTTCCGGGGAATACGGCTGAAGCGTGGGGGGATGAAGGGATAGGGGACGCCCCCCAGCTCGCTCAGGAAGACGGTGGCGATGCGCCCTCCTTTGTCCTCGAGGGCCACGGTGAGGTCCTGGTCCTCGCCCTCGGAGTTCTCGCTGGCGTCCATTCGCTGGCAGACCCGCAAGGAAAGGTAGGGGTGGGACGAGGCGTCGGTCCCCAGGGGGAGGAAACTCTCGTAGAGAGCGCCCTTGGGCTCGGTCCGGGCGTAGTCCCACACCAGACGCAAGCCATGAGTGTCGTGATAGAGGGTGTTCGACGGCTGGTTCAGAGCCATCTCACTCAGAAAGAGCACGTCCTCACTGATCACCTGACCCCCGAGAGTGTTCATGTTCGGATCGACGGGTTGATCCTCGAAGTCGTCGACGACGACACGATCCGGGTGCTCGAACAGGGGGTAGACCGGGTAGAGCCCTCGCCCCGGGTGCGGGATGGGAAGGTCGAAGGCGAGAAAAGGGAGAACTTTCTCGTCACCCTCGAAGGCGAAGTGAAGAAAGGTCATGAACAGGGCACGTGCGATGACATGATGCGCCTTGCGCGGAATCCCTGCCGGGTCGAAGGCGATGGAATCGGTGAAGTGGAAATGGCTCGCCCCGTAGATGAAGAGGAAGCCCTTGAGCGGTGTGACCCGATCATAGAGCAGAATGGGCCAGCCGTTGTTCACGTCGCCATCCTGAGAGCCATAGAGGCCGTAATAGAGGGGACCCGAGAGCGAGTAGCCCTCGAAATCCGTGGGTGCAATGGTGGCCACCGCCAGAATGGGCCGCCCGGGATTGTTGACGGCCGCCGCCACCACTCCCTCACCGCCGCGCGAATGTCCCAGAAGCGCGATGCGCTCGAGGTCCACCCGGCCGAAGAAGATCGAGTCGGGATCTCCGGCCAGCGCCTCCATCAGATCGATGGTGTGGTGCACGAGCTCGCCCCTCTGGGGGATGGCAGCCGGGCTGGCGAACTGGCCCACGACATCCAGGTTCACCGAGGCGGCGATGATTCCATGGCTGGCCAGATGCCGGAGGAGGTAGCTCGCCTGGAGGTGATTGCGCCCGATCTGGGGCTCCACCTGATAGCGACCGTGGGCAAAGATCACCAGGGGAAAGGCCTGTCCTGCGCCGGGCGGGTCGCCATCGAGCTCGGCCGGATAGTGAATGACACCCTTGTGCCCGACGCTCAGGGTGAGCCCGGGATTGAAGGGGCTGGTCACGTCCACCCGGCCATTGTCGAAGTCGACCTCGGCCGTGGCATGGGGGCCGGGTAGGTGCCAGCGGAACGGGGTGAGGATTCCTGCCCCCCCGGGCACTGCCCCGAGCGCCGGACAGAACACCGGAACCACGATGGCCAGGAGGGCCAGCCTGCGCAAACTGCGTGCAATCACGAGCTCTTTCCTCCTCGAAGCTGACCCGTCCATCCTAACCCGAACTCTCACCGATGGCGACCCACCACGATGGACCCTGGCTGCCCCTCGGACCCTTGACACGAAGGCGGGCCGCCCCGCATCCTCGCGTCATGAGAATCCCCCGCTTCCTCGCCCTCCTCACCCTCCTCGCCGCGATGACCCTTGTCCCCTCGTCGTGCGGGAAAGACGACAGCCTCGATGTCCCGACCGGCAAGGGATCCCCTGTCGCCTATTCGCCGTCCGCCCTGGCCATCGTCTCCCTCGAGGCAGAGGCCACCGTCTCCGGCCTCGCATCCTCGGGCCCCGGTGGACGGCTCGACCTCTCCCTCCGGCTGCGGATTCGAAACGACAGCGGGGGCAGGCTGGAAGACCCCGTGACCCTTCACATCTCCCGGGGTTGCAGGGTAGAGGCGGTAACAAAGGAGGACGGTGCCCCGCTGTCCTATCAGCCCTTCGTGGGGCAGATCCGGGTCACCCCCGATCGCCCCCTCGACGCCGGGGAGGAGAGAACCTGGATCCTCGATCTCTCCTTCGTCCCCCGATCGGACCGGAGCGGGATCCTCTGCACGAACGGAGAGCTCCTCGCCCTGCCACAGGCGCTCTGGCTCCCTCGCGAGCTCCCGCACGTCCAGGTCGGAGAGCCGAGGCCCCTGCGACCGACGCCGTCGTATCGGATACGAGTCACGGGACAGGGCACCTGTTGCGTTGCATGCCCAGTGGCACGGGCGGGCGGTTCTCGTTGCACGTTCCATGGCACGGACTTCGGGGCGTTCCGGCGCTTGAGGGAGGTGCTGACCGGCTCGGATCGGTAGGATGGCCGGTC
>Ga0214472_10000072_pt1 | contig 138883 bp, 133 predicted proteins | sample RVTome_6_FD_207662 | JGI IMG/M metagenome (GOLD analysis project Ga0214472, IMG submission 207662) | Soil microbial communities from uranium-contaminated site in the Upper Colorado River Basin, Wyoming, United States - RVT140D175 | ecosystem: Environmental > Terrestrial > Soil > Contaminated... | reverse complement strand
ATCGATAATGATCCTCAACGCCGGGCAGACCGGAGCCGAGCCGGTGCGCGGAGCTTATCCGTCCGCCAACGTCCAGTTTTTGCCGGCGTTCGTCGCGCTGGAGAAAGGTTTCTATAAACGTGAAGGGTTGGACGCCGAGCTGATCTCCGTGCGCAGCGCCGTCACCGCCGTGCAGGCGCTCCTCGGCGAACAAATTCATTTCATTTTTACCGTCGGGCCGCAGATGCCGTCGATCTGGGAGGGCAGCGATATCATCCTGCTGGCCCAGCAGGTGGGCCGGCCGACCTTTTCGATGATCGTCACTCCCGACATCCAGAAGGTCGCCGACCTCAAAGGCAAGAAGATCGGCGTGAGCTTCGGCGGCTCGACCTTCTCCGGCACCAAGGCCTTGCTGGAACTCAACAAGATGAACTCCGACAAAGACGTTCAGTACGTCAGCATTCCCGGCAGCCAGCCTAAAATCGCCGCGATGCAACAGGGCATTATTCAGGCGGCCTTGCTTGCGCCGCCCGCCGATTACATCGCGATCAAGGCGGGCTTCAAGCGTCTGGTCAATTTGGCGGACGTTTTCAAGGATACTTCCTTCACCGGTCTCGCCGCCACGGGGAAAACCATCAAGGAAAACCCGCAATACGTAAAGCGCATGGTGCGCGCCGTCTATCATACCCGCGACAATCCCGAAGACGCGGTTCATACGATGGTCAAACACTGGCGCATGGAGCGCGAGGCCGCGGTCGACGCCTATCAGTTGATCCGCGAGGCGCTGAATCCCGTCCCCACCGAGAAAGGCGTGGAGCTCATGGCCCAGTGGCAGGCGGTCGCCTTGAACGTGAAACCGAAACGCGCCGCGCGTGAATATATGGACCTCCGACTCGTCAACGAAGTCGTCGCCGAATTAGCCCAAAAGTGAGGGAAAAATGATCGGGAAACTTCTTTTCGTTGCAGCATTCGCAATCAGTGTATCGAACGGCTTCGCCGCTGAAGCGCCGGAGAAAAAAGGGCCGCTCTACGCGACCCTGAAAACCAGCCTGGGCGACATCGTCATTCAATTATTCGACGACAAGGCGCCGAAAACCGTCGCCAACTTCGTCGATCTCGCCTCGGGAACAAAGGAATGGACCGATCCCAAGACGCGGGAGAAGGTGAAGCGGCCGTTATATAACGGCACGATCTTTCACCGGGTCATCCCGGGCTTCATGATCCAGGGAGGCGATCCGCTGGGTAACGGCACCGGCGGGCCTGGCTATCGCTTCGGAGACGAGTTTCATCCCGACTTAAAGCACTCCAAGCCCGGCATTCTCTCCATGGCCAACGCCGGACCTAATACCAACGGTAGCCAGTTCTTCATCACCCAAAAGGCAACCCCCTGGCTCGACGGCAAGCACAGCGTTTTTGGCGAAGTGGTCAAAGGCCAAAACGTCGTCGACGCCATCGTCAACGTGCCGCGCGACCTGCGCGACCGGCCGATCAAAGACGTGGCGATCCAGGAAGTGATCATTTCGCGCGGCAGTTTTTAAGCGTTAGAAACGTCTTCGGGGTGGAGGATGGGCATGAAGACCAGCCATTTACAGATAGCGATCTTTATTGCTTTTGCATCGCTACGTTTGTGCGGCGCCGCGCATAGCGCCGACACGTTGCCCCAAGCCACAGCGGTCTACGGTGTCATCTCCACCGATCCGGTTTACCTGTGGATCGCTCAGGAAAAAGGCTTCTTCAAGAAAAGCGGCCTAAATATCGATCTTACGCATATACCCACGAATCAGGCGGTCCAGGCGCTGGTTGGCGGCAAGGTCCAGTTTGTCACCGCGGGTCCGCAGATTCTCGACGCTAACCTGGCCGGTTCCGATACGGTCTACATCATGTGCCCGATCAACAGTTTCGTTCTTTCCCTGTACGGCAAGCGGGAGATCAACGGCGTCAAGGGACTCTTGGGCAAGACGGTTGGCGCAACCAACAAAGGCACGCCTACCGATATCGCCGGACGTAAGGTACTCGCGCAGAACGGTCTCAAGCCGGATGTGGACGTGAAGTTCGCCTATCTAAAGGAAATCCCCGCGCTGGTAGCGGCGCTTCAGCAGGGAGTCATCGACGCCGCCTTGATCACCGCGCCGAGCACGTTGACGGCAAGAAGCTTCGGCCTCAAAGAATTGCTCAACATCACGGCGCTCAAGCTGCCCTTCGTGCAGCATGCGATCGGCACCACCCGTTCCTACATCAATGCGAACCCGGAAATCGTGCGCGGCTTCTTGCGCGCCGCCGCCGAAGGGCTGAATTACCTGCGTAACAACCGCCCTGAAGCGGTAGCCGTCCTGTCCAAGTTCACCAAGACCACCGACGCCGCCCAGCTAAACGAAGCGCTCGATGCTTATGAAAAGTCCTGGGAGCGGATTCCCATGCCCTCGCAAACCGCCCTCGAAGCGGTCCTCGCCGCCTCGGAAAACCCAAAAGCCAAGGGAGCCACGTGGGAGCAGTTTGTCGACGACCGCTTTGTGAAGGAGTTGGTGGCGGCGGGAATGTTGAAGTGAGGAGACATTTATCCAGCTAGTCAACAACGTTCCGTAGATCTCTACGGTAAGTGAGGAAATTGCCTCGACAATGTCCGGGATCCGACCCCTCTGGGTTAGTTTGTAGCAATGGGGCTAGCTCTGCTATAGTTTTATTATGTCTGAAAAAATCCATTTGAGACCTGGTCTTGCACAGGTGCGTTACAGACTCGGAACGGCGCCTAACTATCAATTAGCATCACCTGGCAATGTCGCACACTTGGCGGGTAAATTCGCTGAGATTTTCAATCTAAAGGCCACTAGCTTCAATTTCAATCAGAATGCTCTCAGTACTCAATTTCTCTCATTCAGATACATCTTCCCTTTTGGCGCGCAAGGGATTCCGTTGACGCATCTTCCGTATTTGGACGTGGCGTTGGGAGTTGACCAAGTGGATCTGCTCTTCTCAAATCCACCTACCGTACAATTGATCCGTGAAACATCCCTACGGATCTTAGAGGCGGTCATTGCCGTTTCGTCGCCGACGATGGCTGACCATTATTTTGAGGCGAGTCTCCACGCGCCGGGTGATCAAATCAACATTCGGCAGTTCTTCGATAATTTCGTGACAATTCCGACCACCTTCCCTATAGAGAAAGGATTTGCCTTTTCGTTGACGTTAGAGAATGGCGCCAGAGCAGCCATGAATTTAGATACTTCTATCCTTATAAAGGGGGGAGTCTTTATCTTTTTCACGTATACGCGTTCAGTGAATGCAAAGGACGTCAACTCAATCGCAGCGATTATGGATTCCGCCGTTGGCGTTTACAGACAATTTCAGTCCGTGGCAAAAATTGAGATTGAAGAACCAGCGGAGATTCCGACATGAGGACCTACGCTCAGGAAAGACCGGAGAACCCTTTTGACCGAGGTGTTTTTCAGGTATCCGATGGCTCATCACACTATTTTGTGCATCTGAATATTGGCATACCAAATAAAGCATTGGGTTTGTCTCCAATGCTCAATATCTTTCCCGAACAGACCTCCGGCCAGGACAAGGTTCAAACCGACCTTCGGCTTAAGCCGTTGTTAGATATAGTGTTGCTTCCACGATCTCGGACTGAGGATCCGTCATTGATTGAGGCTGAAGCGAAGGCGGCCGCAAATTCGGCCAACGCAGCTGTTCAAAATTATTTCGAACTAAGCTCGATCGTTGAGCATGAACTAAAGTTTTTCTTCTTTGCGGGACAAGAGCAAACCTTTGAGGATGGAATTGAAAGTGAATTCTCACAGAATTTTGTTCGTATTATTTCCAGGTATAAGAAAATCGCGTTAGATAACTTGCAAAAGCTTATTGAGTCACATTCGATAAATACAGAAGTCCTTGCCGAAGCATTGCGTTGGCTGCCGAGAATTGAAGACTCCTCAACGTACAATCAGCGATTAAGTCTTCTAACACGATCACTTTTTCTGCCGTGGTCGCGTGCGAGAGATGCAGCTACATTGGCTCTCACATCACTTGGTGATAAGTCTGCGATCGCGGCATTAAAAAAAGCGATAGAACTAGAAAGCGTTGAGGAGCTTCGTGCAGACATGGAGCAAGCATTAACTTACCTAGAGGCAATCTCCGGTGCCTCTCCTTCTTAGAGAGATTAGAAGAGCTAAGTGGTACAAAAACGCTGAGGTCAAATGGCTCGGTGATAATGATCTGCAAGCGGATGCTCTGGGTGACATACGGACTTCTAACAACAGGTTGTCTGTTTGGGAGATTGCAGACGACCGAACGAATTTGGGTGCGGTTATTGGCGCCATTGTAGCGGGTAAGAATACTGCTGCAAACTTTGACTTCGCACTATTCACCACAACTGCCGTACTGGACACGAATATTATAATAAGTGAGGAGCCAGGCAAAACTTTCGACGAAGGGGTCAATGGTTTTCATCGCGAATTAATTGAGCTGACAACCTCGAAGCTTCTGGCTCTTGCGGAAATAATTCACCGACATGCGACCAAAGAAAGGATAATCGAGCCAGAGGTAGTAGCTTTGGTCGCTGCCGCTATTGAGGAGGGTCGTATTAAACCCGATTTTCTCTCGCCACAAATCAGAGGCAAACTGCAGAAGTAGGATAAGCTTCGGGGTCTGACATAACAATCGATTCTGCCAAAAAAGCCCTAAGGGTTTGGGGACGGGGCCACGTTGTTGACTAGCTGGACAAACGTCTGGTCAATATCTTCGAAACCCCCAGAGGTCGATAGGATAAGGGACAAAGGGTCGAATAAGGGGTCACCCATTAGCCGGCTGGTCAAGTAGGCACAGACTTTCCCGCGGAGAAGAATTTCTTTTTCTTCTCCTATCGTCTAGGATACGGGATACGGGACTACGGGATACCGGACGTTGTTGACTAGCTGGACAAAGTCCAAGGGAAATTACTGCGTCGCGTCTTTACCTTTCATGCTACCGACGAGGAATCGGTTCCAGTCGTCTGTCCAGTCGGTTGGAACTATGCGGAGCGCAGGCGTCGTTCTGCCGGCACAAAACGAATCTCGACATGCTGATTTAGGGCCACGGTGATTCGATTGAGCATCGCCAGGGAATGGCCCTCGTAGTTGGCGTCTTCGAGACGACAAATGACCGACGCTGTGGTTCCGATGAGTTGTGCCAAATGAGTAAGATCGACCTCTTTCGTTCGGCAAAAACAGCCAGCCTACTTCCGTTCTCTTCTCCGGCGTAGTCGGTTGGCTATTTCTTCGTAAATTTCTCGCCGGTGGCCGATGGCGAAGATCCTGATCACGCGGGTCTTGCGATCAAGTTCGTAAACAATGCGAAACCGCCTGACTTTGATGCGCCAAAGTCCGGTCAATTCTCCGATCAGCGGCGTTCCGGCGAACGGGTCGGCGCACAAAGATCGAAGTGCCTGCTTGATGCCGCGCTTCAATTCCGGAGGTAAGTGCCGAACGATTTCCGCGACGCGGGGTGGAATATCGGGCCGATAGACGGCCATTATCGCTTCCGGGGTTTACGCGCAACGAGAGATTCGCCGAAGAGCGCTTCGAAGGATTCCCCTTGTCGCCCTTTGGCGTAAAAACGCTTGCTCTGCGCGATCTGCCTCATCGATACCGGATCGCTCAAGATATCCAGCGTCTCTTTCAACCGCTCGTACTCGTCGTAATTTACCAGCACGGCCGCGGGTTTCCCGTTGCGTGTGACGACAATCTCATCTTCGCGTTCCTCGACACCGGAGACGAGCTCGGGCAACCGTGTTTTCACCTCTGAGATCGGCATCGTTTTGAACATGCTCGGCCCTCCGACTCGACCAAAATTCTGGTCTACAGGAATTTACGCTACCGTTCGGCACTCGTCAAGAGTGATTGACCGATGGCCCGGTGTTGTATCACTGGCCCGGACGACCGTTAACGATTCATTCGTCTACGGAGTTTCTAGGGTCCCCAAATCGCTTGTGTCAGCTCGCTGTCCGCTTTCTTTGCGAAGCTGAAATCGTAGGCGCGCTCGATGGGCACTTCCCTTGTGACGTTGAGGACCTCGCGTACGATGTCGAGATCGTTTTTCTGCGTTTCCTCGTCGACCACGCCGTTGCACGAAGTGGTCATCTCGCGCGGGAGCTATTAGGCGATACAAACGCTGCTCGCTACTCCAAATCGTAGGCCACGCCGACCCGCTCTGCCACTTCGCGCAATCCCTTCAGCACCGAGTCGTGCAAGGGAATGCCGTGCGCGGCTCTCTCCTGCGCCGTTTCGAATTCGATCTCTCCCGCCACGTACACCCGTTGCTGTCCTTCAGCCGGGGGCGTTGATCGCAAATCGATGATCAGCCGGTCCATGTCGCGTTTGAATTCGGCGACGGGACGAAAAGCATCGACGCGCACGGCGGCGAAAAAATGGCCGCGCGGATCTTGATTGGCGTTGAGCGCGGTGATCGTGCCCGTGAGCACGCCGCAGAGAATCTCCACGAGAATCGCCAGGCCGTAACCCTTGTGACTGCCGCTTTCCCACGTCCCGCCAAGGGGCAGCAAGCGGCGCGCTTTCTGCGCCGCCCTTGGGTCCGTCGTTGACGCGGCGTTTTCATCCAGCGCCCAGCCGCCTGGGATCGACTTTCCAAGCCGAGCCGCCAGTTCCAGCTTGCCGGCGGCGGCGGTCGTCGTAGCCATGTCCAAAACGAATGGCTGCTGCTTGTCCGCCGGAACCGCGAAGCACATCGGATTGGTGCCGTATTTTGCCGCGCGGCCAAAGGTGGGGACCACTTGCCGGCTCGCGTTGGTCATGGCGATGCCGATCATATCGTGCGGCAGCGCCATCATCGCGTAGTATGCCGACATGCCGTAATGGCGGCTGTTGCGCACAGCGACCATGGCGACGCCGGAGCCCCGGGCTTTCTCGATCGCCATCTCCATCGCCCGGAATCCGATAACCATTCCCATGCCGCAATCGCCATCGATAAGCGCCGTGGATGCGTTCTCACAAATGACGCGAATCTTGGGACTGGCGGTCATCGAGCCTTCGGTGAGCCACTGGACGTACCAGGCGTTGGGGCTGAAGCGAATCACGCCGTGGGTGTCCACCCCGCGTAGATCGGCCTGCACCAAGGCGTTCGCCGCGATCTCGGCATCCTCCTTCGGCACGCCGAGCTTCTCGAAAGACGAAGCGACGAAGCGCTTGAGTTTGCGGTGATCGACCCGGGTCATTTTTTCTGCGGAGTTTTCCATTGGCACCTCACGCTCGGTTCATGTCTGGCCTTTTCCTTATCGCTTCGATGCGCCGCCGATGTCAAGCGTGAAGGGCGCGATGCGCCGCCGGCCTTCAATTCCGCTTGACGCTCTGCCGCGCTTTGCCTATGTTACGGCAGAGCGACGGAGGATTTTGACCCATGACACCAAAACGAATCGCGACGGTCCTGATTTTTTACTGTTTCATACTCGCCGTCATCATCTCGTCTGCGCCGTCCAACGCCCACGCCGCCGAGTTGCCGCTGGTGCGCATCGCTCACGGCGCGTTCAGTGAGAAAATCGCCGTCATGTGGATCGGCGCCGAGCAGGGTATCTTCCGCAAGCATGGGGTGAACGTTGAAGTGATCGCGATTCGCACCGGGCCGCAGACCATGGCAGCACTGGCTTCGGGTGACATTCAAATCGCCTATACGATCCCCGGCTCGGTGGTCAGCGCGGCGGCCAGCGGCATGGACGTGGCGTTCTTCGGCGGCATCATCAATCTGGCCGAAGGCGACTTCATGGGCGGGAGAAATATTCGCAGCCCCGAAGACTTGAAAGGCAAACGGCTCGGCGTGCAAAGCATCGGCGGTGGCACCTGGTCGAATTCCATGCTCGCCATCGAGTATCTGGGGCTAGACCCCAATCGAGACAAGATCACGGTCCTTGTCATCGGCGACACGCCGATTCTCGCGCAGGCTCTCGGAGGCGGAAGCATCGAAGCGGCTTATTTGACCTACGGCTACAGCAAGCCGCTCAAGGACAAGGGGTTTCCATTGCTCTTGGACATGGCCAAGGCGCCGATTCCCTACCAGGGGCTCGCGCCGGCGACGCGCCGCACATACATTAGCCAGAACCCGCAGATCATCGACGGGCTAATGCGCGGCTTCGTCGAATCGATCGCCTTTATTCACAAGCCCGCGAACAAGGAAATCGTAATCCGATCCCTGATGAAAAACCAGCGCCTGCAAAATCCCCAGGACGCGGAGGCCGGCTACCAGTCACTGCAGTGGATGTACACACTGGATATCAAGCCCAATATCCCCGGCATCGCCAACATGGCGCGCCTGCTCGCGCTCGGCAATCCCAAGGTGAAGAGCGTCAAGATGGAGGACGTCGTCGACCAGGGGCCGTCACAGCGCTTGGAGCAGAGCACGTTTTATCGCGAGCTGGTCGCGCAGGGCAAAAAACCTTAAGCCGTCCGCGTTGCAAGCAAGACCGTCAAAGCGACGGCGAAAACAACTCGACGCATAATCACTTTTTGTATCATAGTCCCATTCCGGATCTAAGGTTTTCGCTACCTTATCAACGCCACCGAGATATTTCCAACTGAATTCGCCGTGCTCGGTCACAGCCGGCACCGCGGTCAGTTCCAAAGGGTATTGATCTTAGCTTGACCTGCTATGATAACTAAGCATAAATTGGCTCCGCGACTTCTTGTACCCAATGGATGAAAAGTGCATTTTCAGTCTAACCTCATAGGTTCGAGACCATACATCGTGTCTATTAGCCTGCTGGCGGTTTTGATTATCGGAATTGCAGACTACCTAACCGGCATCGACATTAGCCTCGCTATTTTCTACCTGTTACCTATTTCTTATGTTACTTGGTTTGCTGGTCGCAATGAGGGAGTGCTGTTATCGGTGCTGGCTGCCACGGTTTCATTCGCTGGCGACTTTATCTTCACCGGAAGAATTTACTCTCATCCTGGCATATCGTATTGGAACGGGGTCATGCGTGGGGGCGTTTTCGTTATCGTTGTGCTGCTTTTATCGAGGCTGAAAGTCGCCCACCTGCACGAGAAGGAAATTTCTCAGATCAAGACCGACATGCTGTCCCTAGTAGGCCATCTTAACGTGGCGATGAGCTCGAAGTTGGATTTGCAGAGCGCCGGGAAACATCTTCTCGAAGCAATCGAAGTTTTTTTTCCCGGATGCGCTACCACCATTCGATTGCTCAATCCGGAGAGTCGAGATCTAGAACCTTTGGCCTCGGGCAATTTGGATGAGTCGGAATGGAAGAGCGAGACGCCGGACCGGCCGGCGAGCCCGGAAATCCTCGGTATGAAGGCCCCAAGGATCGTTCGCAATGTTCAAACCGAGCCGCGAACTTGGAACACTGAGTTTTGCCGCAAAAATGGTTTGGTATCTTATCTAGGCTTTCCGTTGATTGCCGGCAGCGATTTTCTGGGAATGATCTCTCTCTACACCAAGCTCGAACACGAGTTTACCAAAGAAGAGATTTCATTCTTCGCAACATTGGCCGGCCAAGCAGCGATCGCCCTTCAAAACGCTCAACTATTTAAAGAGGTACGCTCCGGTCACGCGCAACTAAGGGAACTTTCCCGCCGGCTGCTAGATGTCCAAGAAACTGATCGCCACCACCTTGCCACGGAACTCCACGACGAAATCGGTCAAATTCTAACCGGTCTTAATCTCACTCTTGAAATGACCGCCCGACTCCCTTTTGAAGAAGCGAGGACGAAGCTCGAAAAAGCCCAATTGCTCGTCAACGACTTGATTAAGCGAGTGCGTGGATTGTCCCTCGATCTGAGGCCCTCCATGCTTGATGACCTAGGTTTGTTGCCAACACTCCTTTGGCACCTAGATCGTTACACTTCAACGACGGGAGTGGAGGTGAATTTCAACCACCACGGATTAGAAGGCAAACGTTTTCAACCACAAGTTGAAACGGCTGCATACCGTATTGTCCAGGAAGCGCTAACCAATGTTGCGCGCCATGCACGGGTGACCCAGGCTACGGTTCACGTCGGGTGTATGGCGGATACGCTTATTTTAGAGATCCAAGATGACGGAGCGGGATTTGACTCTGAGACCGCAATACGCGCTGGAAATTCGACCGGGCTAACCGGCATGCGCGAGCGGACGATCTTGCTGGGCGGTGCGTTGAACATAGACTCGACTCCAGGGTCAGGCACTTGCATCATAGCGGAACTGCCGTCGGGGGAACCACGAGAGAACATTACGGGGCAATGGACAAAATAACTATTGTATTGGCAGACGATCACCCAATCGTTCATGAGGGTCTGCGGGTCTTGTTAGAAGCCGAGCCGGATTTTACCGTTATCGGCGAAGCCAACGATGGATTGGACGCGATCCGGTTGATCGAAAAACGGCAGCCCCATGTGCTCTTGGTGGACCTGGCAATGCCCAACTTGGGTGGATTGGAGGTTACACGTCAGGTCAAGAAACGATTTCCACAGGTCCAAGTTATCGTCCTCTCTATGCACGCCAACGAGGCCTATGTATTGGAAGCGTTGAGCAGCGGCGCTTCTGGGTACATCCTTAAAGGGTCCTCATTTAGCGAAGTGATAAGAGGGATACGGGAAGTCTCCGCCGGAGAGCGCTTCCTTAGCTTGTCCTTGTCTCAGAAGACTATCGATACCTATCTCAAAAAAGCCAAAGCAGGTCCGTTGGACCCCTACCAGACACTCACCGCCCGGGAGCGGGAGATCCTACAGATGACAGCGGAATCTCAAAGCAGCGCGCAAATCGGCCACCGTCTCTTTATCAGTCCGCGGACGGTCGAGATTCATCGTCAAAATGCCATGCGGAAGTTGGGGCTGCGCAACCCAGGCGAGCTGATTCGCTACGCATTGAAAAAAGGTATTTTGCCTAACACCTAGGTATGCGCGCCGTCTGTAGGCAGTCGAAATCGGCTTTTATCAGCGATCTCTTTTAGCCCTTCTCCAATAAGCACACCCTTCAATCTCAAAAATTACGTAGGGGCACGTATTTAAAATCCTCATGGGTAGTTATATCATTTGCCGGTCCTTGTTTAGGAATCCTAACGGATAACGCATTTGGGACGGCACAACAAGGTTCTGTTAAGAGATTACTTTGGGGTTGTTCATGGGCTGGGTTGACTCGGCGATATTAATCATTGTTATCGTGGCTGTACTGGTCTTAGCAGCCATGCTCTGGATAATCAAAGATTGACAAACCCGGGATTCCCCGGGTATCCCGTTGATCGATTATGCAGAAATCATTGGCTTATTTTCCAGACGCAGACAGTGTGGCTCCGGCACAGTATTTTTCGCATTTCGGGGGAGGCCCGTTAAGTCCCCAGAAAAGGCTAATGCTGGCAGTACTGGAGGACGCAATCGAGTGCTTTTGCAAATATGCCCGGGCTCGCGATGGCAATAGTGAACGCCTTTGCCATGAGGCGGAGGAGTGGTTCTTAGAGCGTAACAGCGACTGGCCTTTCTCGTTCGAGAATATCTGCGAAGGTTTGAACTTAGATCCCAACTACCTCCGGCGCGGTTTGCTGAAAAAACAACAGCTAATAATCGGCGCGCCCAAGGAGAAGTTCCGTTTCAAGTCGAGCACGATAATCAACAGAGCAACCCGAATAACAAAACCACCTGCTGCTAATAGTCAGTCGATACCAGCGCGAGCATGACTCTCGCACGAATAGAAAATTGCGCAACACAGAGAACAGCTCACCAATCTTACCGCAGTATTATTTTCACCGGTCTATGGATTTTAGGCTTCGCAGCGACGTTGTTCGGGGAACAGCACCGTCATCGTGTTGTATTAAAAAAGACGCGCTAGTTGTTCCCGTACTGCGAGTCGAGGCTCTGACGTGAAGCCAGTGGGGCGCACAACAAGAACGTCACAGGGAGCCGCTTCAACTATCGTCTCTGCAACGCTACCGAGCAGAGCACGCGAGAGGCCGGAGCGGTCGTGAGTTCCAAGAGCTACAAGATCAGAACGGCGACGACTGATCTCGCGGAGAATCACCGACCTGGCATCGCCGTCTCTCATGACCGCCTTTAACTGGAACTTCAGGTCACCCAAGGAGCGAATCAGGTTGCTGAACTGACCGAAGGCCTGCTCTCGAAACGCCTGTCGATAAGAGTTCATCCGGGCGGGCGTAAGGCTAGGTCGAATCCAGCCTTCGAATGGCGCGTGATAGGCATGGACAAAGGGTACTCTTTTAACGGCGGTGCCAAGGAGCTGAGCTGCAACTTCCACGATTCGCGGCGACGCGTTCTCGACGTCCACGGCTAACAGCGGGTGCCGATAGGGAAGCATCGGCTTCCTTGAGACCAAGAGCACTGGTACATCGCCCGTCCGAATCACCCGCGTTGCGGTGGAGCTGATGAAGAGATCGCGCGCAGGCGTATGACCGTGCCGACCGATAACAGTCAACTCGGCGCCGATTTGGCGGGCGCGCCGGACGATCTCCGCGAACGGCTTGCCAACTGAAATCTCGGTCTCAACCACCAAGTCCCCCACTACGGCGGCCTGCGCCGCGGAAGCGGCGGCACTCCGCAAATCGTTGTGCGCCTTGACTTCGGCCTCACGTCGGAGCTCAGCAGAGAGTGTGTCCGGGATCACGTGCAGCAGCAATAACTTCGCTTCGTGAGCCAGCGGGAGCAGACACGCTCGGACAATAGCCCAAGAGGCTCCCTCCGAAAAATTGGTTGCCACGAGGACATTACTTAGCACGTAATTTCTCACCTCAATCTTCTTGCCCCTGGTCCCAACACATGGGGGCACCTAAACCTCATGCTATCGCGGCTACAAAGGTCGCGCAAATCCCCTTGTATTAGTAATGCAAGCTTTGGGCACTCTATACGAGGAAAAGATTCCACGCCAGCAAAACCACGAAGCACGAGAGCACAATCAAAATTATGAAACCCACCGGGGGCCGGTAACGATTCGGGTCGTAGTGCACTTTGTCACCACCTATTTCCCGGTCTCCTCTATCGCCCGACTGAGACAGAAAACGAGAGGCGAACTCGACAGGGTTTGCGCATGCTTGGGCCAAGCGATGTGCTAAATTTAACGTTAACAATTCGGCAGCAGTAAAAAGCCGGTCTAGCGAAACGACGGTTAGACGGAAAAGAACCGGGGCCGGCCTCCGGTAGAACCAGTCAAAATCCAGCGTGACCGTGGGTTCGGCGTGAATCTTGTCGATCACTAGCCAGAAAGCAAGTCCTGTGAATGCAAGGAGCTGCAAAGTTTCCACTAGATGAGCAGCGGTATAAGGCGGGTAAGCCACGGGAAATGGCATGACCCGATAAAGCAGCTCTGGATAAATACCGATCGCCAAATTGATTGCGCCAGTCAAAATCATGGCCGCGTACATGTTCCACGGAACAGGCTGAGTCTTGACGGAACGCTCCGGCCCGAACCAGGTAAAGTAAGGGACCTTCAAGCCGATGCTGAGAAACGTTCCGACCGATGCGAGGTTCAGAAGCAAAACCACGACGGTGTTGTGGTTACGCTCCGCCGCATGGACAACCAACGACTTGCTCACGAAGCCGCTGAACAACGGAAATGCGGATATCGACAGCGCGCCGACCATGTAAAGTAACAGCACCCATGGCAGCGGCCGAGCCAAACCGCCAAGCTCAGACATTTTGGTTTTTCCGGTCGAGTACAGGACCGCGCCCGCTCCCATGAACAGTAAGCCCTTATAAAGGATGTGCGCGAACGCGTGCGCCGTGGAGCCGTTAATGGCGACATCCGTTCCGATACCGATTCCGGCAACCATATATCCGACCTGGCTCACGATGTGATACGCGAGAACGCGACGGATATCGTTTTCCAAGAAAGCAAAGACGACGCCGTATACCGCCATGATAGTTCCCGCTATCATCAAAATTTCCCAGCCAGCAAACCCGCGGGCCAAAACATAGACGGCCGTCTTTGTCGTGAAGGCGCTGAGAAAAACACTGCCCGTGACCGTTCCTTCGGGGTAGGAATCCGATAACCAGGCGTGCAGCGGAGGAATCGCAGCGTTGATAGAAAAGCCTAACAGAATCAAATAGGCCGGCGCTCCTCCGTCAGATCGATCGAACAAAATCGAGCCGGTCTCCACATACTGCCAAAGAATCCCGGCTAAAAGCGCGCTGCCTCCAAAAAGGTGTACGAGAAGATAGCGGAAACCTGCTTCTCTCGAGCGCTCCGTGCGCCGAGCGAAGATGAGATAAACCGAAGCGACCGCCATAATCTCCCAATAAACGAACAGGGTGAAAAAATCGCCGGCGAAAAGAACTCCCAAGGAAGAGCCCGCATAGACCAACGCCGCTACCTGCTGGCCGGTATCTTTCAGATGATAACTGTAGACGCCGCCCAAGAACGCAATCAGGATAAAGACATATCCGAAAGCGAGGCTCAGACGGTCCACGCGCAGCGGCACTAAGTCGAAATTTAAAAAGCGTTGCGTTGCGGACATGCCTTCCTCGAACTGACTGACAGAAACGAACGCAAGCAAGGGAAAAAGCAAAAACGCGAGACTCCGAGCCCTACGGGGTAGAAAGGGAAGCAAAAGAGCGCCGAACAGGAAAACAACAGCCGGTGAAAGATGGCTCACGGCGAGGTCCTTTGGTGGTAGTAGTTTTCTTTACGCTGCAACCGGGAGCCCAGAACAAATTTGGCAAATACGATGATGGCCAGACAACCGATGAAGCCAAAAAGAGAAAAAAACCCGTAGACCTGTGACCACCAAAACTCCCCGTGCCGCTCAGCGCCAAAAAACCACGCGTCGGCGGCAGCGGCGATAACGAATCCTCCAAAAATGAACGCGAGCAATAGTCGCCTCATGGCACAACTCCCTTAAGAACACTCGCGACTGCCTGGGAACTGAGCGAGTAAAAGTGAAAAATCCCGTCGGGATAGATTCCGAGGAGAAGGGAAAATGCGGCGGTAAACAAAAGAGGAATCACCATAAGGGGCGCGGCTTCGTCAAACCTTGTGAAATCCTTCGATGATTTAAAAAACGCGCGGATCACAATGGGGAACAAGTAACCGGCGTTCAAGAGTCCGCTCAGCAGCAGCACCGCCAGCAAAATCGGCTGCCCGGTTTCGACGGTGCCCTGGGCCAGAAACCACTTGCTAAGGAATCCACCCACCGGGGGGAGGCCCGCCAGCCCCAACGCGCCGATGGTAAAGGCAGCCATTGTCATTGGCATCTGCCTCCCGATCCCGTCCAGCTCACTGACATTCTCACGGCCTGTCTTCACGTAGATGGCGCCGGCACAAAAGAAGAGGGTGATCTTCATCGCCGCGTGAGTCGTGACGTGGAAAAGTCCGCCTAACCAGCCGGCAGGGGCCAACAGAACCGTCCCCAAAATAATGTAAGAAAGATGCCCGACCGTCGAATATGCCAGCCGTCGCTTCAGGTTGTCTTGCGCCGTGGCCAAAAGCGAAGCGATAACAATAGTTGCACCCGCGATGACGGCAGTCAGAGTCGTTGCCCCAATTTCGCCGGCTAATTGTGGCCCGAAAACAAATCCCATCACTCGGGCAAAACCGAAGACTCCGGCCTTCACGACCGCAACGGCATGCAAGAGCGCACTCACCGGTGTCGGAGCAATCATTGCTGTGGGCAACCAGCTATGGAGCGGCATCAATCCGGATTTCGCGCCGACCCCCACGAGGAACAAAACAAAAAGCGTAAGCAATCCCGCTTGTCCCATGGACACAGACAAAAATCCTCCGGGAGTAAAATTCAAAGTACCGGCCACCCTTTGAGTTAAGCCCACAGCCAGCAGCAAAGCGACTCCGCCGCTGAGCAAAAAGGCGAGATACTTCCGCCCGGCACTGATGGCAGCGGCGCTCTCTTTATGAATCACCAGGGGGTAAGTTGAAATAGTGAGTATCTCGTAAAAGATGAAAAAGGTCATCAGGTTCGCCGCAAACGCGATGCCCATCGTTGCTGAAAGACAAAGCGCAAAACTTGCGAAGTAGCGCGTTTGATCATGTTCTTTGAGCGCCCGCATGTAACCGATGGAATAGAATGAAGTGAAAATCCAAAGAAGGGAGGCGGAGAGAGCGAAGCTTAGGCCGAGAGGGTCCACCTTCAACGCGAGCGATATACCCGGAGCTATGTCGAAAAGCTTGATCTCGGGGCATAGCCCGGCCAGGACCGCCGGGACCATGGAAATCACCACTGCGAATTTGCACAGGGCGGCAACGATCGTCCACGTCTCCCGCAGGTTCGGCCTGCGACTCGACAGCGAAATCAGAACGGCTGCGATGAGCGAAACAACCACCGCGACCAGCGGTGCCAGGGAAAAATAGCTCTCGGCCGCCTGCGGCATCTCAACCCCTTGGCTCATTCAGCGGCGCCACGACGAGTTCCAAGACACGACTTACTATGATGCTATTGAGCAATCCCAAAACTAACACGCCTGCTCCCAGGATGATGGTCGGAAACAGCATGCTCGCCGGTGGATCGGACACGTTTTTAAAAGCACTTTCCTCAGAGCGGCCCGCGTAAACCTGCTCCAACACACGGAAGAAGTAAACAGCGGTGAGAAGGCTGCTGAGCAGGATTGTCGCCACGAAAAACCAGTTACCCCGGTCGATGCCGCCGAGGAGCAAGTACCATTTGCTGAAGAAGCCCGCGGCGGGCGGAATACCGACCATGGAGAGCGCCGCTACGGTGAAAGCAGCCATGGTCCAAGGCATTTTCCTTCCCAGGCCGGCGAAGCTAGAGACCTCCCACCGGCCTGTCCGAAAACGGATGCTGCCCGCGACCAAAAACAGACAAGCCTTCATGAAAGCGTGATTGAGGATGTGGAGCAGGGCTCCTATGAGGCCGAGTGGGTTAGCCAGCCCGATGCCGAGCCCGATGTAGCCGATCTGGCTGACGCTGCTGTAGGCCAGCATGCGGCGAAAATCGCTCTGCGCAATCGCCATGATCGAGCCATAGAGGATTCCCGCTGCACCCAACCATGCAATGACGGAAGTCACGGGCAACATATCGCGCAGGTAATAAGGTTGGAAAACGCCTAAGAACATGCGGATAACGGCATACGCGGCAACTTTGGTCATCAACGGCGCAACCAATCCGGTGACAGCCGAAGGCGCGTAAGTATAGACATCGGGAAGCCAAAGGTGAAGAGGGAAAAGCGCCATCTTCAATCCGAGAGCAATAAAGATCAGTGTCGCAGCAGCTACGACGGCGCGCGAGTGGTAAAGGTCGGGCAACCGCTGCGCCACGTCCGCCATGTTCAAAGAGCCCGTCGAGAAGTAGAGAAATCCGACTCCCAAAACATAAAAACTGCCGGCGATGCTTCCTAGAATCAAATAGCGAAACGATGCGAGGGGTCCGCGCTCATCGCCCACGGCCATGAGCGCATAGGCGGAGAGGGAGGCGATCTCCAAAAAAACAAAAAGGTTAAATAAGTCCGCAGTAACGATGATCCCGGAAAGCCCTGCCAGCAGCAGCATGACCAGCGCGTACATAGGGACAAAGCGGTCTGGAACTTCCTTGAGAATCGAGCGACGAGAATAGAGTAAAACTAGTGTTCCAACGAGCGTGACTACGGTCGCCATGAAGGCCGACAAAGCATCAAGAGCATACTCGATTCCAACGGGTGGCGCCCACCCTCCAAGATGGTAACGGAGTTCGCCGCTTGAGATTACCGTCAAGAGACCCCACACGGAGAAAGCAAGTGAAAGAAAAGCCCCGATTAGAGCGATCGCAAAAGCCAAGTCTCTCTTCAGAAAACCGGCGAGAGGAATGATGAACGCTGAAAATAAAAGCGTGACCGGAATCAGAACAGGAAGATGGTTCACGATGGTTGTCTCATCCGTTCGAGTATGGTTCCTTCCTCAAGGCTACGGTAGCGGCGGTAGATCGTGATCAACAAAGCAAGGGCCACTCCGGTCGTCGCGACGCTTACCACGATCGCCGTAAGAATGAGAACGTGAGGCAATGGATTGATATAACCCGCGACTGCCGCGCTGATTCGCGCGTCCCACACGGGTACGGTGGCTCCTGGCTTCGTCGCCCCCTGAATAAAGAAAAGGAAGATGGCGGTTTGAAAGATGTTCATGCCGATGATTTTTTTGAAGAGGTTGCGTTTTCCGACCATGCCGTAAAGACCGATGGTGAGCAAGATCGCGGTCACAAGGTCGTTGTAGTACTCGGTGACAAAGTTCACGGCTTATGGTTCGCTCCCGATCAAATGATCAAACAGGATGACCAGGGTCCCCCACACCACCAGACCCACTCCCGTTTCCACGATGAGAATACCGTGGTATCGCAGCTCGGCGCTTGAAAGTCCGGGAATGGGAAGATACGTGTAGTCCAAGAAGTTCCCTCCCCAGGCCAGAGGCAAAAGGCCGGCAAGCGCATAAATCAGCATTCCGACGGCGGCCACGACGCTGGCAAGCGTCGGGGAAAATCTGCGGTGCTCATATTCCTCGCCGAGCGAAAGCCGGAGGAGCATCATCGATGCTGCCAAAATCACTCCTCCTTGAAAACCCCCTCCTGGACCGTAATGCCCATGCGTGATGACGTATAAAGCAAAAATTTGGATGAATGGAACTAAAACCCTCGCCACCCCTTCCACAACAATGTTCTCCAAGCTTCCGCGCATGAAACTTACCCTCGCTTGCGGCTCCTGGGCAGGATCAAAATCACGGCGAGTCCGGCCGTTAGAATCACGACCGTCTCGCCCAGCGTGTCGTAACCACGGTAATCCGCCAGCACAGAGGTTACGATGTTCGGCGTGCGCGTCTCCGCGTAGGATTGTTCTACATACCGAGGTGTGACATGGGTCCGCGCTGGAGCCGAATCGTTACTGGAATCCGGCAGATCGCTTTCCGCGTACACGAGCAGCCCTAAGAACAAAGTCAAAATAGCCACCGTAAGCCAGTTCAATCGTTCGAACTCCTCTCCATGAAAAAAAGCGCGACCAGCAACAAGACGCCGGTCACTCCCGCTCCGAGCGTCGCTTCCGTGAAAGCCACATCGACGGCTCCCATCGTGACGAACAAAAGCGCCATGACAAAACTGTAGCCGCTCAAAACCACCGCTGCTGCCACCAAGTCACGCACCTTAAGAGCAATGAGCGCTAGCGCCACCAGGACGATGAGAAGCCAAAACTCAACCTGCCAAATCATGATGGGTTTACTTTCCTTTCACTCTCCATAGCTTCAGTCCGGAGCGCATCGCAGCGCGCGTAAGCGCGTGCGTCGCAGTGGGATTGGTCACCGCGATGATGACTAAAATAAGAAGCAGCTTTAGACTGCTGAGCGCGGCGCCGTTATAAACGGCCAATCCAATAAGTATGAGCATGCTTCCCAAGGTCTCAGCTTTGCCGACCGCATGCGCGCGTGTGTAAAAGTCCGGCAAGCGAAGCAAGCCCACGCAGCTCACAAGCAAAAAAACCGCTCCGCCGATGAGAAGTAGAGCAGCAACAAATGCCATCAAGTGTCACCTTGCTTGCGCTCGAAGTACTTGGCCAGCGCGACGATACCGATGAAGTTTAACATGCCATAAGCCAACGCGAGGTCAACGAACATGTCGATGCGATCATAAAGAAAGCCGATCAGTACCAAAACGAGAATGGCATTGGTGCCGATTAGCCCCGCCCCGATTGCTCGGTCAAACACGCTCGGCCCGACAATGATCCGGTATAAACTGGCGGCAAACAGTAGGGCTATGAAGACAGTCAAGCCGAGAAAAAATGCGCTCACAAAAGACTCCCGTCTTCCCGAACCCAGCGAATCTCCGGCTGAGGCTCCTCCGGCTCGCCGAAAATCGCTTCGAGCTTATTCTGCATCTTGGCTTCCAACAGACTTCCAGCGGCCTGCGGCACAAGAGCGTGCACCAAATAGGTGCCCTCTGTAAGATCGACTGTGATGGTGCCGGGGGTCAGCGTTATCGAATTAGCCAGAAGGATGTGGCCAACTCTGCTTTGCAGTCGCGTCCTAAATCGAAGCAAGCCCGGCTCGATCGGTAACTTCGGATGGAGGACGATGTAGGCTACCTGAAGATTGGATTGTACAATCTCATAAATCAACCAAACGAAATAGGAAAAAAGTCCCCATGCAGTTTTCAACGGCGATCTCACCCTCGATGGTGCTTTCTTTCGCTGCCTTGCTTCTGGTTCCAGCAGATCTTGGGTAACGAAGGTCACAAGCGCTGCCGATGCCACGCCGAAGACGAGATACTTGATTTCAAGCTTTCCGGAGAGGATGAGCCAAAAAACAAACAGGACGCCAAATTGAAGGGCCAGTCTCTTAGCTTTCGACGTGCTCACAGTTAGAATCCGATGCGCGACAGACTTACGATTAGTTTCCCGCTCTCGCCCGGGCACCTCTCAGCCTCACTTAGAAACTAAAAATCCGGTAGAAGCAAGGCACTGGTCTTCCCGCGTCAGGCAAGCAGCATAGAAGCGGGCGCATCGGACGTTTCAAAAAACCGCACAAAAACGCATTATCATAGCAGTCACGAACCTGTATTCTTAACCCCAACAAACTCAAAACACGATATGCCGGACTGCGCTTAAGAGTCAACGGGTTTCTATCCTGGAGCTGGCGCTTCTGGTGCTAATCGTCTATGTTCCGTTATCTGAATTGCTGTCGGGGGTCCTTCAGCATGCGACGGAAGACCGGTCGCTAATTGTCGGGCTGGCCTTCATCATCACGCCGGTATTGGAGTTACTGAAATCGCTGGCGCGGCGCTGTTGGTTCGCCAAGTTAAGCTAAACGCAAGAGGGTTTCTCTTAGTAGTCTAGAGCGAGCAGCCGTCCATGATGCTGTGGATCCAATTTATCGCTTGCACAGGTGTCATCCTGATATCGGGCACCTACCTTTCAAAATACGGCGACATCATCGCTGAAAAGACAGGCCTGGGCAGAACCTGGATCGGCGTGGTCCTGATGGCTTCTGTCACCTCCCTGCCGGAGCTGATCACCGGCGTCAGTTCGGTAACTCTTTTTGATCTCCCGGATATTGCGGGAGGAAACATTATCGGGGCGTGCATGCTAAACGTCGGCATGATCGCTCTTCTTGATGTGATCGGCGGTCCCACGCCCATCTCGTCGAGAGCGCATCAAGGCCACGTCCTGACCGCAGGGTTTGGCATCGTCCTGTTAGGGCTTGTTGGACTGAGCATTCTTCTAGGAAATACGCTTCCTGCCATCGGCTGGCTGGGCATCTACAGCTTCCTCTTTCTCGGGATCTACGTTGGAGCCATGCGGCTAGTCTTCCTGCACGAGAGAAAACGAATCGCCGAGTTTGTCAAAGAGGTGGCTGACGAATTGCGATATCGGGAATTCTCCCGCTCGAGAACCTACACTCTGTTTGGCGCCAACGCGGTTCTCATCATCGGAGCCACGCTTTATCTGCCTCGGCTCGGAGAGGAGATCGCCATGCGAACCGGTCTGGGGCAGACCTTCGTCGGCAACATTTTCATTGCGGTTGCCACCACCCTCCCCGAGCTCGCCGTCTCTATATCCGCTATGCGTTTGGGCGCGATTGACATGGCCGTGGGAAATCTTTTCGGCAGTAACCTCTTTAATGTGTCCGTCCTCGCAATCGATGACTTGTTTTACACCCGAGGTCCTCTGCTTGAATACGTCTCGCCCAACCAATTGACGAGCGCGCTTTCAGCCATGACGATGACCGGCATTGCCGTGGTCGGGCTGACCTACCGGGCAACGAAAAAAGCAATGTTTTTTGCGTGGGATTCCCTGGGGATTCTGGCACTCTATGTGTTAGCCGTCTTCGTCCTATACATGATGAGATAAAATGGCCATATGTCGCCACTCAGAGCAACGTAATCATGAAAGTATTTATTTGAGCTGCTGGTGGCATACGTGTTTCCGTCCGTCGTCGCCCTCGGCGTCGTCGGAATCTTTTTTGTCCGTCAAATCGCGGAGGACACTGAAGAATCCTTGGCCGCGGAGGAGGAAGAAGAAAAGCTCGGCGAGGTTTTCGTCAGGGCCGGAAAAGTTTATATCTTCGTCATGGCGCTGATCTTCTTCGGCGCCGGTTTCAAGCCGCTCATCGATACCTATCTTCTCAAGCTGCCGTCGCAAATTCTCTTCTGGGTCAACATGGTTTCGGCCATCCTCGATAACGCAACCCTCGCAGCCGCCGAGATTGGAGTTAAAGTCTTGACGGAGCGCGTTGCGCCCGAGATCGAAGTAATGATACGTGTATACATAGAGAGGACGTGATGATCAGCCTTTGGTTCACTGTGCACCTTCTATTCGTATTTATTTTAGCTACGCCGCGGGCCGCTTCTGCCTTAGAGAGTGAACACAATCCAGTGCTGTACAAAACGGTTTTTGGGTTGTTCCTTCACGATCGAGGACCCACGAGTGATCGTCACGAGAGCGGGGTTGATCCTAACTGGGAACTGCAATTCAATCCACCCGACTGGAAGGTTTGGCATTGGATAGGCCTCCCTTACCCGATGGTTGGAATAACTCCGAACTTCAAGGGTGACACGAGTGTTCTTTACGCCGGGATCACCTATGAATTCGGTCTGTCGAACAGACTTACCGACGCGCTGACTCATAACTTCACAAAGAGTCTCTTCGTCGCCGGAGGGCTGAGCGCGGCTCTCCATAACGGACCATTGCACAAAAACCCAGTCGGCTGCGAGGAACGGAGCGATTGCGGATTTGGTTATCGAGTGCTGCCGCGACTCAATATCGAATTAGGAACTAATTTCCGGGACAATCACGCGATGTCCCTCTTCTATGATCACATGTCGCACAAAGGGTTCCTACCGGGCGAGAATGAAGGAATAGATCACATCGGAATTCGCTATCATTACAAGTTCAACATGGCTCGGCCGTGAAGCTGGCCCCCAGCGAAGATGCTGTTGGCTGAACGCTCCTCAAATTCCATGCGCTTGGCCAGGAGATCTATATCGCCAAGGAGACGGGAGACATCCTTTCCGGGTGGCATAGCGGGAAAAGGAACTCGCAGCGTCCTGTTCGCCATGGGCACATTGAGGATTATTGATCTACATCGGAGTGGGTCCAGCAGAGCCCGCCGGATATTCACGCAGCGGCACCCGTCCTTCGCGCCAGGCTTCCAAAATTGGCTCGACGATGCGCCAGGACTCCTCCGCCTCGTCATCACGGATGGAAAGAGTCAAATCTCCTCTCAGTAAATCGAGCAGGAGTCGTCCGTAAGCCGATGTCTCTTGAGGAGCGAGGTCTGTGTCCAGCTCGATGTATTCCAAGTCAAATGGATCGCCCGGTCCATTGATGTTCACGCCCAATGCCATACGATCCGGATTCAGTTCCAGCCGCAAGACGTTCATTTTCGGATCCGACTCGTGCCCGAACGCCAGATGAGGAACCGGCTTGAAGTGGATGGCGATTTCTCTCCGATCCTTATCGAGAGCCTTCCCCGAGCGCAGGACAAATGGAACACCGGCCCAGCGCCAGTTATCCACCCGCAGGGTGACCTGCGCGAAAGTCTCGGTCTCACGCTTGGGGTTTACGCCCGGCTCATTAACATAAGCCGGGACGTCTCGGCTGCCGATGCGGCCAGCACCGTAGCGGGCACGGATTGTCCATTGCCGTATCTCCTCGGGCGATAGGCGGCGCACGGACCGCAGAAATGCCACTTTGTAGCCCCGCAGGTCGCGCTCGTGGAGGCTCGGAGGAGCTTCCATTCCCACCAGGCAGAGCAACTGTAGCAGATGGTTTTGCACCATGTCCCTGAGGGCTCCCGTGGCGTCATAAAAACCGACTCTTCCTTCCACCGTAAGAGTTTCGTCCCAGGTAATCTCGACGCGCTCGATATGTTGGCAGTTCCACAGTGGCTCGAAAATGCGATTGGCAAAACGTAAACCGAGGATGTTTTGCACGGTCTGTTTGCCGAGAAAATGGTCCATGCGGAATATGTTCTGCTCTGGGAAAGCACTGTGGAGCAATTGGTTCAATCTGTGGGTGGAGTCGAGATCCACCCCGAACGGTTTTTCCACTACGATCCGACTTTCCGGAAGAGGCCCAGCGGCGATAATCGATTGAGCGGCGGACAACAACACCCGCGGGGGCAACGCAAGATAAAAAATAGCCGGCTCATTGACTGAAGCGAGGGCTTTTCTAATCTCATCTGGTTTGGTTACGTCCGCTTTGCCGTAGTCTAGCCGAAGGATTAACGCCTCTCGCGACGCGTCCACGACGTCCGATGCGTGACGCGCCAGTCGCTCGCGAACATACTTTTGAAAGAAGGTCTTGTCCCATGTCTCCGGCGCAATGCCCATAATCTTCGTCTCGGATGGAAGCTTGCCTGTTTGATGAAGCTGCGCGAGCGTAGGCAAGAGATATCTTGAGGTAAGATCCCCGGAAGCTCCGAAGATGATGAAATATCGAATCACCTCGAAACCTCTTTCTTGATCAGTCGTGACAAATTCACACCGCTCGAGATAACCCCGATGTGGCTGAACGCCTGTGGATAATTACCCAGAAAAGCGCCGCTGACGGGGTCGATTTCTTCCGGCAACAGACCTAAATCGCCTGCGCGCGCGCACAGCGAATGGTATAATTCCAGCGCTTCGCCTATTCGGCCCTGGTACGCCAGATTGTCGACCATCCAGAAGCTGCAGAGCAAGAATGCACCTTCGTGTCCCGGCAAGCCGTCGGGCGACTCTTCGGGCAGGTAACGATAAAGCAGTCCGTTGCCCGCGCCCAATCTCTCCGCAATAGCTGCCGTGGTCGAAATCATTCGAGGATGATCCGCGGGAATCACGCGTCGAATCGGCAAAGAAAGCAGGCTTGCGTCGAGTCCTCCGCCGCCAAGATGTTCAGTAAGCGATTGGATCCTGTCATCCCACGCTTCCTCGATAATGGCATTCCTGATGCGGGCAGCCGCAGCCTTCCAAATCTCAGTGTCTCCCGGGAGGTCGAAGCGTTTTGCCAGACGCGCGCCACGATCCAAAGCAACCTGGCAGAGAGCTGCAGAATAAGTGAATGGCCGGCCCGGCGTTCGAACTTCCCAGATGCCGTTGTCGGGCTTGTGCCACTCCGAGCGGGCGGCCTCCACGAGCGCTTTCAGCCTCGCCCATAAGACACGATCGATCTTGCCTCCATGGGCTGACCACTGATAAGCGCAGTCCAGGATCTCTCCGTAAACATCATGCTGCCACTGCTCTGCTGCGGCATTACCCCAGCGCACCGGAGCTGAGCGTCGATAGCCTTCCGGCTCGGGGTCCTTTCTTTCGGGCTGGGGCTGAGTGCCGTCCAGATTGTAGAGCACCCTCGGACGTCCCCCCGACTCCACGGCATCCAGCACCCAGCCGAGAAAACGCACCGCTTCGACAGTGAATCCGATCCGCCGCAGCGCATAAACAGAGAACGCCGCATCGCGGACCCAAGCGTAGCGATAGTCCCAATTGCGCGAACCGCCAATCAATTCGGGAAGCGACGATGTCGGCGCAGCCACAATGGCCCCGTTCGGTGTATAGTCAAGGAGCTTGAGCGTGAGGGCGGAACGTCGCACCAGCGCCTCCTCTGGACCTTCGTACTGGAACTGATGCATCCAACGGCGCCAGCCTCTGAGCGTTTCCCCTAAAAGCTCATCTGGAGAAGCGTACGAACGACTGGTAAGCCCTTTCCCCCAGCGTAGAATCAGCTCAACTCGATCACCAGCGCTCAGTTCCACCGATTCGTAGAGGCGTCGTAGCGGATGCGGACCCCTACAAGACAGTTGGAGCTCGATGTCGGGAAAAGAAGGACAATGGATCCGCAGGCCATCCCTGTCGACCTCTGCGTGAGCTCCGCCCCTGGGCTCGATTTCGATCCGCAGGCGGACCCGTCCGGTCAACACGCTGATCATCCGCAGCAGTTCACGGCGTCCCGCAGAGACATCTTCGCTCAGATCGGCTCCGGATCGCAGTGAGAATGCATCGGCGACGCGGATCAACCCCGACGGGCCCCGCATCTCGGTGACCAGCACGCCCGTGTCGGCCTCATAGAATTGCCGCGACTCGCCGAGCCCTTCGGGCGCAACAGTGAAAGAGCCGCCGCGTTTGACGTCGAGAACCCCGCAGAATAGCGGCGGTGAATCGAAGCGCGGCACACACATCCACGAGATCGCGCCATCACGGCCGACCAGCGCAGCCGTGGTCCCGTCGCCGATCAAGCCGTGATCTTCGATGGGAAGATAGGCGTCAACCTTCTCAATCGGAGCGAATGCCGCCATGGATATTTTTTACCCATTTCAGTTCGGAGATGAAAGAGCAACCGTCAAGTTGTCAGAATGCTGCGCGCCGAAATAGACTGCCAGGTACACTTGGTCTTTTGTTAGACAACTGACGCCACGCATCTGGCCCAGGAAAAGTATATGATGCTCCTTACCCTCTGAACAGCAATAATGACGAGGTTGAGTTTCCTGGGAACAAGAGGGCGCGCCAATCTATCACCTGCGGCGAAAAAGCGCACCGAGCACATTTGAACGGCGCGTTCCTTTGCAGTTTTTATCGAAGATTACACATTGGAGAAAATGAGTGATGCCGGATGACAAAAAACCCCACTTTATTCGCCGCACGTTAATCACAGGGCTGCTGATTCTTCTGCCCTTGTTCATTACCTACGTTCTCATTGCTTTTTTGTTTAACATTTTTACTGGTGTCGGGGCTCCGCTGCTTACCGGCCTGCTGCGACTCTTTGGGGCCGGAGAATTGGCCTACCCTCTGGTGCTCGTAATCAACCTCGTTCTTTCCCTCGCTGTGATCTTTCTGTTGGGTTTGGTTGGAACCAATATCTTGGGGCGGCGGCTGCTGACAGCATTCGAAGGACTGCTCCTCAGGTTGCCGCTAGTGAAGACGATTTATAGCAGCGCTAAACAGGTGATAGAAACTTTCCAGGGACCAAGCCGAAGCTTTCAGCGCGTCGTCCTGCTGCAATATCCTCGTCAAGGTCTCTGGAGCATAGGCTTGGTCGCCACCGAGCGCGCGGATAATCTCAATCTGGTACCAGGAAACAAAGTGCTTGCGGTTTTCGTTCCGACGACTCCCAATCCTACCTCAGGGTACCTGGTTATTATCTCTCCCAAAGATGTCATCGACCTGGATTTCTCAATAGAGGACGCCTTCAAGTTCATTGTTTCAGGCGGCATCGTCGGAAAGGATCTTGCGTAGAGGCGCGGTTGCCGGCATGAGCGCGTAATCGTAGGGCGAGACAGGTTAGTGATTTTTATGGCGCCCTGGCGTCTCGGCCTGGAAAAGATTGTTTCTCGCAAAGCCGCAAAGGACTACATGTTTGGATCGCCGCCTACTTCGGCGGATCGGAAGCGCGGCAGGGTCCCAATACTGCCATCAAGATGATTCCGCGCCGTATCTCCCGCCTGCCACCTAAAGTCAATTTCTTTACGGAACGTCTCCTCGGAAGCGGCGTGGAAACCGTTGGCGCTTGTAACCCGTGGGGTCGGTCGCGGGATATGCGGGGTTCTGGCGGGTGTGGCGGGATTGCCCGCGCCCGCTGTGCTATTTCCAGTCTGGACTCATCCTCCGGGTGTTTACCCTCGGAACGTCTCTTGATTCGCTGAAACAGCAAGTTGAGCAGCGGCAGAACGATGAACAGTAGCAGGATAAGGATCTGTTCCAAACTGGGAGTTCTCATAGCCGTCTCTCCTACTTCCTCTGGGGCGCGCCTGGTTCGTCTCCGGTACTGGCAATAGCATCGCGCATACTTGTATCGGCCTGCACGTTCTTCATCTTATAATAGTCCATGATGCCCAGGTTTCCCTGGCGGAAGGCTTCGGCCATCGCGCGCGGCACCTCGGCCTCCGCCTCAACGACGCGTGCCCGCATTTCCTGCTCGAGGGCAACGGCCATGGCCCGGCGTTCTTCCGCCTTGGCCTGGGCTATCTGCTTGTCGGCATTCGCCTGGTCGATTTGCAGCTTCGCGCCAATGTTCTCGCCCACGTCCACGTCGGCTATGTCGATGGAAAGGATCTCGTAAGCTGTTCCTGCATCGAGTCCCTTGCTCAGAATATTCTTCGAGATGTGATCGGGATTTTCCAGCACAGCCTTGTGGGTCGCCGCGGAGCCGATGGTGCTGACCATGCCCTCCCCGACCCGCGCAATGATGGTCTCCTCACCAGCGCCTCCCACTAGCCGGTCAATGTTGGTGCGAACGGTCACACGAGAGACGGCGATGAGCTGGATGCCGTCTTTGGCGACGGCGGCGATTTTCGGCGTCTCGATCACTTTGGGGATGACCGACATCTTCACCGCCTCCACTATATCACGCCCGGCCAGATCGATGGCAGCGGCTCGCTTGAAAGGCAAAGCGATATTGGCCTTGTCTGCCGAGATCATGGCGTTCACCACCCGGACAACGTTTCCGCCCGCCAGGTAGTGCGCCTCCAGATCGTTCAGCGGAATATCCAGCCCCGCTTTGACCGCGCTGATCCGTGCCGTGACCACCGTGCCGGGGGGCACTCGCCGCAGGCGCATTCCGATGAGGGTGAAGAGCCCCACATATGCCCCTGAAGCCCAAGCGGCAATCCAGAGCGGGAGAGGGACCAGGTACAAGATAAAAACCAACCCCACCAACAGCAGCAATAGCAACGCGAAGCCTCCCGCTAATCCGGTCTCGAATCCAAACATTCCTAACTCCTTTCGGTTGATGTGCGGTGTCGCCGCACGACGATGCGGTTACCATCCACCCGGGTCACCACAACCGGCGCTCCAGAATCAATAAACTCGCCGTCGGACACTACATCGACCCGCTGATTTTCAATCTCTGCAATGCCTGCCGGTCGCAGCGGAGAGAGCGCTATGCCGCTTTTCTCGAGCCAACTGCTATCGCTCTCAGGCGCAGAAGCGTATCCCTGACCCGCGGGAAGCCCGGTCTCCAAAATCAGCCGCTTGCCAAACGGCAGGCGCGGCAAAAAGCGCAGCAAGGCCAGGCTGGCCACCAGCGCCAACAGGAGAGAGAAGACCACGCGCCCCGCCGCTTTGAGGATGAACTCCCAGGTGGCGCCGGCGCCGACAAAGCTGAGACTGAGGCCTGCGAGTAGAGCGCCGATCCCTAGTACTCCGGCAAGACCAAAGCCCGGAATAACAAATATTTCTAAAACCAGCAGCACGAGACCAGACCCCACGAGCAGCAGCTCTTCCCAGCCGGCCAACTGGACAAGCCAATGTCCCCAGAAGAAAAGCGCCAGGCTCGCGACACCCAGGCCACCGGGCAGCCCAAAGCCGGGCGTTCGGATCTCCAGGATGATTCCGAGCATGCCAATAGTGATGAGAAGAGAACTGACAATGGGATGCGTGAGAAAGCGGACTAGGTTCTCGGCCCAGTTGGGTGACGCCCGCCGTACCTCGGCCCCCGCAAGATCGAACTGCTTCAAGACGTCCGCGATCGTGTCGGCGCGGAAATCCGCAAGCTTATGCTTAAGGGCTTCCTCCGTCGTCAATGTCAGAAGCTTTCCCTTTTGAATGAGGCCACGGATCTCCACGTCCGCGTCCACCATCGCCTCCGCGATAAGCGGAGGCCGCTTGCGGCTCTCGGCCGTCGCGCGAAATTCCTTTCGTACATAGGAGACGGTCTTCTCCTCCACCGGCTGGGCGGGCGCGCCCGGCTGTCCCATTTGCACCGGTGTTGCGGCGCCGATCGTTCCGCCATCGGCCATGACGATCTTCTCGGCAGCGAGACTGATGAGAGCGCCCGCGGAGATCGCTCTCTTGTTCACGAAGGCCACCGTCTTAACCCGAGCATTCAACAGCGCGTCGCGGATCAGAACCGCGGCATCGACCCGCCCGCCGAAGGTATTGATGTCGAGAATGACGGCGGCGGCGCCGGCATCCGTGGCCTCGTTAAGGACGCGCTGAACGAATGGTGCGAGGCCGAGATCAATGATCCCCTCGATCGGCGCCACGTACACCACAGGCGGTTGCTGAGCGAATACGAACGTGTTGGACCCTAGCGCCGCGATCAGCCCGAGGCCAACGATTGACCATCTCAGCGCCCTTCTGCTTATAGCGTTACGCATGAAACACACTTCTGCGTCTATCAATAAGCGTAAGCTATCGCCCCTTCCTTGGATTTTACTTCAGCCAGTTCAAAGTACAACCTGAAATCTCTGGACCAGATGCTCATGTCTTTCTTCGAGTAAGGGGGCTTGCCTGCAAAGTCTTTTGGCTGAACACCAATAAGCGCGACCGCAGTGATGGCGGGCTCTATGTAATTCCAGGCGACTGATGCCATTTCCTTTCCTAGTCCTCCCTCTTTGACCTCCATCTTGGCATAGCCCGTCGAACTGTAGCCTTGAAGGGCGGTGATCGGTGTCGTGAGTCGAACTTGAGTCATCACCTCCGTTGCGGATTGGAGTCCTTTATTCCGGGTCATCACCGCAATCCACAAGTGAGCTTCAAATTCCTTTTTGAACTTATCCATTTCCGCCTGGCCCTCAGGCCCTCCGAACTGCAGTGCGACGCTGGTCAAGACAGGCTGAAGATTCGCCGGAGTAAGGGCAAAGACCTGAGTATCGAAGGCAACCCGCGTGATATTAGGCACCTGCAGATCCAAAATCTGTAGGGCCTTACCCGAGTTGACGTAACCGCGATACGCAAAGAATGTGATCAGGAGCAGACCTGCTACAATTACGGCGGTGGCTGTTCTACTTATGTCCTTGGGAAGTTCCATCGTAATTTCTCCTTACAAAGATTAGAGATCCAGTTTTGACTGGCAGCCTTGAGTTTTTGGAGAACCTTTCGGCAATCTCTTTCGTTTTGGATTTAATGGTATACCGACTAGGGAGGAGATTTCTGTCTAATATTCGACCAAAGAGCCTCTGTTAGGAACTGAGTGGGTAACATAGAGTTTTGATTTGACTTACCACAGGAGGTGAATGCATGAGAGAGAAGCTGTTTGGCGCTGATCTTCCTCGGCGCCGGTTTCAAGCCGTTCATCGATGCCTATCTTATCATGCTGCTATCGCAGATTCTTGTCTGGGTCAACATGGTCTCCGCCATTCTCGATAACGCGACCCTCGCGGCCGCCGAAATCGGGCCGTCGCTAAGCGTCGCTCAAATCAAAAGCGCCCTGCTGGGGCTTCTCATCTCCGGCGGCATGCTAATTCCAGGGAACATTCCCAACATCATCGCGGCACACGCGCTGCACATCACGAGCACCGAGTGGGCCAAGCTCGGCGTCCCGCTCGGTTTAATCATCATGGCCGGCACCGCGGCGCTGCTCTGGGTCGGCGTCATATAGAAAGTTGCACGGGATCCTCGCTCGCTGGGAGAGAAAGGAATTCGCGTGAATCTTCTTCGCGCCGCGCGCGATGCGTAACACGGCAAGGGTCGTCGCTCACGACCACCGGACAGCCGCTAGCCTTTTCAACCGGAGCGATGATACTGCGGGTTGTCTCTGGAAGTCGACCGGATTCTTATTGGTGAGCAGGCTCCGAGAACGAACGTGTCGAACCTTGAAGCAGTGTGCTGATTTCCTCGACGCTGGAAACTAATAGTCGATACACCGGACCCCGTAAACAAACCTAGAAGAAACCCTTGAACTTCCGCCGGAATTTTGAGGGGCGAGGCCAGTAGACTTATTTTGCAGAGACGACGTCGGCATCTTTGGCATAGGCCGTGATAAGGGATGTGTTGTTCTCCTCAGGAGTCAGGGTGACAATATCGAGGGGAATCATGAATTTCTTAAGGGTTCTGACTTCCGCGTCTATCGTCATTGCCGCCCGTTCCAAAATATCCTTATTGCGGAAATCCTCTGAAATGATGACGACGTCAATATCACTTTCTTTGGTTGCTTTGCCTTTGGCTTGTGAGCCGAACAAAATGATCCTTGAGGGGGTCACCCCGCCCTCTTTTAGGCATCGCTCCAAAAACTCAATCGCCGCTTTCACCTTGCGCTTAGCCATTGCAGCACCTGTTTGCTTTGATCCAGCACTTCCTTGGTCTTCTTCTTGTCGTAATCTTTTAGAATTCTCTGGAGGTCATCCGGGTAGCGCGTCGGAACGCTTACCCTGTTGAGCGTGGAAATAAAGTCAAACAGGTCCTCCGGTAGCGTAAGTTTCATCTTTTCGAGCAAGTAAAGCAAGTTGTGTGTTTTGGGTGGCTCCTTGCCGAGTTTCTCTGCGTAGCGTCCCTTCAAGGCTTTCTCTAGAGATAAATGGCACATAAAGACCGCATACATGTACCGTCCGCCCCTAAACATGTAGTCGGCGGTGTCCATATCGTAATGGCTTGCCTCAGCCATTCCTCAGTCGGTTTAGCCATAGCTTAAATCGTTTTTGTTTCCAGTAGCCGGATGGCCGTTCTAGTCAATCTTGCTGATCAAGGTCTGCTTCGTCAGCAACTTCCCGGTTCATCGTTTTTTCCACAGGCTCTCTTCGATCGTAGCGATTGCTGTGCGCATAACACTATCAAACACTCCCATCTCCTGCAAAATCGTCCACGATTCCGCCGACCGTGGTTATTTCCTCACTTTCGGAATTCCGAAAACGTGGAAGTTGCAGTGTGGGAGTTCACCAGGCCTCGGTCGTGTAAATATTGGAAAGTAAGACAGGCCAGAGCCGCCGCCCAACTTTTATCGAAGCGTGCATGCCCTATGCCTGCGCGGGCACTTAAAGCGAGAGCAGGAACTGGTAGTTGCGTATTTGCGCAATTGCGCAAACATGGAAGAGTCGCCTAAAAGATTTTTAGCGCAGACGAGTGGGAGCGATCACACGAAGAGGAACGGTTTGAAAATCCAGCGAGGGGATTCGACCGCAAGCGAAGCGGCTAAGCAGGTTCGTATTCACACAGAGACACGGAGTTGTATTGCTCCCGCCAATCTTGATCGTTTTGAACGGCTTGAACGATTTGAACGGCTGGAACCGGCGGTCTCTTGACCGCCCTCCATACGAGCATGTTCTTCGCTTTGATTTAGAGCTGAGGCAGAAGAGTTAGGAAATAAAAGCCAGGCTCCGGATCACTCCCGCCGATCGCGAACGATTTGAACGGCTTGAACTGAGCACAGCGGTTGAACGATTGCAACGGGCTTCAGTATTATGGTGGAACGGCTGGAACAAGTAGATTCTTGCGCATCGTTAGGTAAGGCAATCAAGGCAAGTCAGGCACCGGCCCGGCACCGGCACCGGCCCGGCACCGGCCCTTCCAGCCCTCGGGATTTGCCAACGGTCAATCAACCTTGAAATCTCCTCGATCTGCCCACCTGGGGTCGCGTGGATAATCAGGATCTCGTCAGCTAGAGCGGCTACGATTTCGTTGCGGCACTGAGAGGACTCCTTTGTCGGACGCTGTGGACGCTTTTCGAACGGCGAAATGAGCAACAATCGGCCGGCTTCCACAGCGCTGCGCCAGTCAGCCGGCAGGCGAATCTTTTCTAACGCTCGCGCCAAGCAGATAATAATGGGTTGTTTTCCCCGCAGTAGAATGCGTAGACATTCCTTTTCCACAGGTGAATGAAAACCACTAACGACAGTCACGCCTTCATCGCGTAGCTTCCGGGCGTCGTCGTAGCCGCCGAGGATAGCATCGCCTGGACACCGAACGGAGCAAAACAACGCGGTCTTGGGTTGCGACAACAACGCAACGTTGCCTAGCGCGGTCAATGTGCTTGGAGATTGTTTGCCCAAGCGTTCCTGTAAACGCGGAGGATAGACAGGATCGGTACGGGTGAATTCCGTCGGTTTCACGATCTTTATGCGGGTATAAATTCCTCATCTGGAACGGGAAGACGACTGTCAGGCTTCACATCAAGCCACCGAAGCATCCCTAGATTGCGAATAGTTGAAGCTACGGCCGCTTCATCCAAAGGTGGGCGGCGCTTCTGCTTCCATCGCAGTACCGCTTCAAGCACCTCAGTCTCCGTCGGAACAGAGCGGGATTCCGTCTTTAGAGCGTCTGCGGCGAACATGACCGTAGCGATCACTTCCGCCTGATCCGTGTTCACTCTCATAAACAGATCGGTGGTTTTCTCAATTATCGGCTTCCATTTAACCAGTGAAACTTGGAAATCTTTTCGAACTCTGTCGAAATTGGGACCAGTCTTAACGAGAAACATCTGGCCACAACGCTCTTCTTGAAGCAGGTTGTTATTGACCAACTTGGTCTCGGCGTTTTTCAGGTCTTCGCTAAATGGTCCAAAGCTACCCTTCTGGTAAACAAAACCCGTGGGCAAACCCTGACGGGTAGCAATATAGGCAATCCTTTGGAACGTTGTACGCTCGACAGGCCAATGATACGGCTGTACTTCTATCCGATCTAGAATTTCCACAAGTGCAACCCATGCCGGATTGATCTGCTCTATATCTCGGGTCTTGTTTTTGTAAGGATTCGCTGTCTTAGATTTCATTCAAACAGTTCCGGTTCTGCCTCTGCTCGGAGGTCTAGCGTTTCACACGCAAACCGCGTAAGCGCATCTATTACCTTCTCCTGTTGCTCAATCGAATCAAGTTTGATGACCCACGCGCCACGTTCATCTTGGCGAAATACGCCTTGAGCAACGCTGTTAACAGATTGCGTTAATGGACGCATCAATTGTCGGCACAAACCTCTCATATGGCGAGCGGAATCCTTATTTTCCCACTGTGCATACATGCCGAACATTGCATCATTCAAGAGCCTGCTAGGTCCTAAGATCAGTTCCACCGGGGGATTCGCGCGTCCTACGGCAACCAGTATCGCACTGTGCAAACGCTCGAATAGCACCCGCTTGCAGAAGATTTTCTCCCGTTCCGACGAATATGTCACATCAGGGTCGTACGGGATAAAGTACAGAGGTCGGGGATCCGTATCAGTTTCCAAGCGCATGATCGGATAGCTTCCGCTCTTAAGGGAGAAAAACTCCGCTCCGGCATCGTCAATGGTCACGCTAAGCTCGTTAGCGCCGGTTTGTAGCGCGAGTATCGTAAAGCGCGCGGCTTGCATCTGATGATTGCTTAGGGTTTCGGTTAACTGGCCGAGTGTTTGATAGAGGGTAGCCGCTTGTTCGCCGGGCAAGAAATAACCAACGACGGACTCCTTTACGTCTGCGGGAGCCAGACCCAAAGGCTCCGACGGGCGCTCGCCAGCCGCGAGCAAGATAGATAAAGCTTGCTGCGCGGTGCTTGAGGTTGGCCCGAAGGAACTTTTCTTGCACTCGATAAAAGCGAATTTACGATCCGGCTTATGCGCTAGCACGGCGTCGGGACGAAAAGAACCTTGCACTGTGATCTGCGCTTGCTGGATAGCGAGGCGCATGTCGGGGGGAACGGTCAACAAGGGCGCGATCGCATAAACAGTAAAGCCCTGCCGGTGAAAAATCGGTACAATTTCGTTGTCCGCCGGCAAAGGCTGGGCTAACCAGAGAAGAACATTCAATTGGAAGAGCGGGTCTTCGACCAGTTCAGTCGGGGTCAGGCTCATAGCGAACGCTCCCAGCTGACTCCTTTACCATCTCCGTGTAAAGCCTGTCACCGATATGTGCCACCGCGCCTGGATCAAGGTAACGTTGAACGTTCGTCACAAGTCGGTGAACGGTATTCCCGCAAGTGCCATTCGGAATAATCGCGGTACAACCAGAGGCCGTCAACTCCAAAAACAGAGGCTGCCAGAGGTGACGATCGACTCCGTACACTTGAATCTTCGTTGGTCCGAGGCGGATCGGATGACCCCACAAACGAAAGCGGTTTCGTTTTCGCTCAAACGTCGCGGTGATCCAATGATCAAATACTGCCTGTGTGAGCCGCTCCCGGAAACGGATTGTAACCGGCGCACCCACAATCTTCCGGAATTGGCCCGGCACGCTCACTGATTCCTGAATTGAATACCATGCGCTCTGCTCTGTGCTCCTGAGAAGATGCTCGTAGATACGGACCACGAACAGCAGATGGCTCCTGTGATCTCGAAAGCTTCCACTCCTATTCGTAACACGCCCGTTATCGTAGAAATCGTGGCCGCCTTGACCTGCTGGCGAAGGAAACCGCAACTGGCTAATTGCGTACAAGGGAGAATACAATTGCTGTAACTTCGTGAGTCGTTCTTGGATTACCCCGATGCGGTCGACCATCTGAAATCTTGTGGCTCGCCGCTCTACGATCTCTTTAACGTCTTCCTCGCCGCCAGAATCTTCGTCCTCATCTTCAGCGCCCGTTTCAGGGCTGTCAACTTCAAAAATGCTATCGTGGGCGAACACCAAGCGCGTGAAGCGATGCGGTTTGCTCAACTGGGTGACCAGCTCCCACAAGACACTGAACGTCAGTCCGCTTAACCAGACATGATCGAGCTCGGGCCCTTGGAGCACAATTCGTCGCACCCAACGGTTAAGGTTCTCGCTCTTAAGATGGCTGTAGACGGCTAGGATTCGGGGACGGAGAACCTCCAAGAACCCGATATCTCCCTCCTGCCTGTCCGAGAGCAGAAATAAGCTGTCATCCAGCGGCGCAAGGTCCACGCCTCGCCGCGTGAAAACGGTACGGAGCTTTTCTATGGAATTTTGCTGGTCTGCGGGGTCCGAAGACTCCAACAAGTAGCTCTTAACCAAAGGCTTTTTCAGTTTCTCGGTGTACAATTCCTCCATGCGCTCGATTGTGTAACCGTCGAAAAACCGCATCACTTCTTGGCGGTTTCGTAGGTGCCGCAGTTCAATGTCAAGCATAAAAAGCCCCAGACCTGTATATTACGGGTTCTCTGGGAAGTCCATCGGCGCCTTGAACAGTTTTCTATCAGGCTTTTTGACAGACCATTTACCGATGAGGTCTTCCCGCGCTGGGTCGGTCATTGATCTGCATCCTCTTGTGGATCGTCAGTCTCCGCATCTCGTCCCATCCGGTACTTGATGTCGTAGTTGATGATGAAGTCCAACTCCTCTTCCGTGAACCCGTAATGCGCCGCCAGCACCCGGTCGATTTCGTCGAGGATAGGCTTAGACAAACTTGACCGAAACTCCTAGACTGAAAAAGACTCCCGAGCCCTTTAACTTTCCCCGACCCCGTTCATGTGTCTCACTACTCAGTCCTGGGCTTTCGCGTCTGTCTTTTTTTCGCTGTTTTCGACCCACCGTCATCTTTTTCAGTCTCTTCTTCGCCCTCAGGAAGCGTGAGCACACGAACACCCTCGAGTCGCTCGAACCGGACACTAGTAAAAGCCTTAACATGCTCAGCTTGCTCCTTGACCTCTTCAGATGATCCTTCCGGCAAGGCAGTTCTAACTTCGAATGTGAATCCCCGGTCAAGTCTGTTCGCGAGCCCGTTCAATCTCAGCCGGATGCCGGCCTTCAGTTCATTGACTCTTCCATTGTCATCCAACTTGCACTTTTGGAAAACCTCGGCATTGATCTCGTCCAGTTTGGCTTCCATCCTCGCGGTGCCTTTCTCCGTTAACTTGTCCACAAACTCTCCCTCTACGCCTAAGCTCTCGGCATCTTGCTTTAGTTTCCTAAATCCACGGATGGTGTCGAACGCTGCCTTCACGCCACCAACGATTGTCGCGAATTGAGCGGCCACGGTTAACGTGGTGAGCACGTCGATCCCAAAATCACTCGCATGGAGACTGTAGACCTTGTTCTCACTGAAAGATCCCTCCATAACTTCCGTTAGTTCCACGAGAAACTGGGCGAAGAAGGCAATTTCGCGTTGCAATGCTCGAAGGCCGTCATCTATGGCCACCCGCGGTATGGCCATGCCGACAACTGATTCCCCAGGCGTTAGCTCCTCGTCCGGCATTCCTAGAGACTCAAAGCTTTTATTAACTTGGTCCAGGGCTGTTGCTAATGCCTGAACGTCTTTGGTGTGCTGGCGTAGCTTATCCAATGTTTGAACCGAGGTATAACCACCTGCAAAAGTAACTTTCAGTTGCTCGGATAGTCCCAAACCTATCAGTTTGATCACTGAGGTTTGGCGATTGACTTCCAGCTCTTCTAGCTCCGCCCGTATCCCTGGGCTGAAGTCATTGCTCCGTACCTTTGCGAGGCTCTCGTGCAGTTGGTTCAAGGTGTTTTCCACGGCCCGCTGGGTACTTTCATTGGGTGTGTTGATGGCCGCCTCTAGCTGCTGAACCAACTGGTTAATGGTATTTACCAGTTTAATCCCTGTCATTTCGTTTTGGAGTTTCTTGGAAATCGTGAAAAGCCGTTGGGTGTTCATAAATCCTCCCGCTCAACTCGAGCTGTGCCGGTTAATAAAGAAGATAGTTCAGACAGAAAAGCCAGACCGAGAACCTACAGCCTAGTGCACTTTCTCCTCCGCTAACATTTCATCCTTGGCGCGGAGGATAATATTCACGGCATGCGTCCAGTACTCGGTGTCGGCTCCGAGTGAGTTAATGCTACGAGCCGAGCGGCTTCTCGATACAAGAGCTTTGTAAAGATCTTCAGCGCACCGGAGCAAGACTTCTTTCGGCTGAAGCCTCCACTGGTATTTGTTGTCCTTAAGTTCAAGTAACTCTCGAAAAGCTGCGGCTAGCGGTAGAGACGCCGCCGAATCCATAAGGTGGTCTGTCGGATACGGGGTGCCAGGCCGCGTGTAGGGCTTTTTAAGAGGCTTCACCGCGCGGAGGCCGCCAAAGCGCTTACCTTTGATCATTTGGCCACGGCTGAACTCTGACTGAATGAATTCCGGGAGAGTGATTACCTCCGTAACGACAGAGTATAAACGGCGGAATTCCTCCTGGATCTCCTGATTGGTAAAAAAATCTAACGCCTTACCTTTGGAGCGATACATCTGTGTAGGCTGAACCGTCTTCCAACGATCTTTCAGAAAACACGCCATTCGCTGGATGATCTCTCGAATTTCCCATTCTTTGTCTTCGTTCTCCCGAAAGGCAATGAGCGATATATCGAATCCAGTGTCGCGAAGCGCCTTCTTAAGCTCGTCAAAGCGGTTTTGGTATTCGTCCAGGGTAAACTGCTGGACTTGGGACGATGTGTTTAGGGCTTCGACAACTTCGTCGATCTCGCTTTCGATACCTGTACCCGCCAAGAAATGGACACGTACAAACGGCTCGGTCCAGCCTTCTTGCTCCGCTAGCTCATTGGATCGTGCAACTGTCTGCCGAATAACCTCGTATGTGTGACCTCCGTCCGTGATTCCGAAACGGGGTTCATCGTTCTCAATGTCTTGTAACTCATCCGACTTGATATCCGGAATCGTCAGGCGGATAGCCTTTCGCGTGTTGTCATACTCAAACTTGTCACACTTGTAGATGATGCCTCTATTCTTCAGGTGAAACGATGCAGGATCGTTCTCAACGGTTTCCATCATGTCTCGAAACGGTTTCTTTGTTTCGGATGGGGGTCGCACGTTCGCGTTCCCGCGGTCGAGTTTGACCGCTTCGGAGAATGGCAGCCAAGCTTCAAGGTGAAAGAGAGTAGCGTCTTTCTGAGGATCCTTGAGCCGCTTGCAGTGATCGTTGTCGCGGGGAAATACTTCGAGAACCCTGGTGGGATATAACATAGAACACTCCTTCCGGCAGCGTGTGCTTGCCGTTTTATAATAGTCGTCAGAAGCCTTACGGTCATCTAACGCCGCAATTCTTATACCGCGATTGCCCGTTGAAAGCAAATGCTAAATACAAACCCTAATAACCTACCTGCAGGTCACCGCTTGGCAGCGAACTAGTTTCTGGGCGAGACTTGGTTTCGGAAGAACTTGAACAGTCCGAAAGCTAGCCGCCGTGCCTTCCTTCCGATGACCTCGTCAATTTCCTTCATCACGCGGACGGTTTCGGAGAGAGCACGGACGATGCGGTGGTAGTGCTCGATATCCTCTTTCGAGAGGTTGCGACCTTTGCGGCTACCCTCAGCCTTTTCTTCTCCTTAGTGAAAACTTAAGATTGTCCAGGACCAAATGCCAAACCCCAAATTTTCCCCCTATTTCCTTATGGAAACTTTTATTCCTCGTCGTTGTCCGCGTCACGCCCCATCCGGTACTTGATGTCGTAGTTGATGATGAAGTCCAACTCCTCCTCCGTGAACCCGTAATGCGCCGCCAGCACCCGGTCGATTTCGTCGATGATGTCTTTCGTTTTTGAAGCATCAAGTTCGTCGTATTCGATTTTGTGTCCTTGCTTCGTAGAGATGGTTTTTCGCTGAGAGTTTCGCGTCAGAGCGCTGGCAAGGCGACTTTCGAGTTCTCCCCAATTTTGGTTGCACCAAGAATCGGGAACTTTGAATGATCGGATAAGTGCGTCGTTGATGTGCTCGCAGTCTGAAAAGCCGCTGTAGAACCAATAGAATAGTGACGAGTTCACCAAACATGAGGCGAACGCACAAGCTTCGCGGCTCTTAAAGAATATGTTTCTGCCGTGCGGCGGAGGCATTCGTTCCCCGTTTCGCCGGAAAAACGGATAGCCTTTGCATGCTTTTACCCAGTACCGACACGCCTCTTGGTAATACAGGACATGGTCGGACGTTACGGTCGTAAGGGAGTCCAATTGCAGGGCAGCTTTATTCACCTCGCTGAGGATTTTGACTTCCAGTGCCGTACCAAGTTTTCCAACGCGATGACCTTGCAGCCGAAAACTGTGCCCGGCGAGCATCAGCACGTTCAGGGCGTGAGGTCGCTCTTCGGTGTAGAATCGACTAATGCGTGACGTGAACATTGTGAGAGTCTGCGGCCGGGAAATTAGGATGGTGACGGGCATCTCGACGCCATTAAAAATCGACTCTGGCCGGCGTGGAAATGACGGCGTAACAAGTAGACCTCTATTCATCAACAAATCTTGTAGCGGAGGCATCTTCTCAGACGAAAGTGCAGTCAACTGAACAATGAGACCGAGCGACGAGATCTTATGTGTGAGTTGAACCGACCGCTCGCAAACCAAGGCATAGAGGTTTTTGCAAGAAAATGTCTTGAAAAGGTCCTCCTTAATCTTATAGGCCACTTTCTCTGGCGAATAAACGACGTACGGCGGATTACCGATTATGACATCGAAACCGCCTTTGCTGACGATACCGTAAAATTCGACGAACCAGTGGAACGGCTGGTGTGACGTCACCCACTTCGCGTAGGCGTTCCTATCCTTGATCTTCACACCGTACTCGCCCGCAAGATAACGGCTGAGTTCTTCTTGCAGCGCTTTGAGTCGCTCGCGCAGCGTTTGCTTGGCGTTCACAAACTCCTTTGCGTCCATGCCGTGCTCGGTCTGCATGTCACGGAACTGGCCGAAGGCGCGGTCCGCCAATTCGACCTGTTCCTCAAATCGTTGGTAGGTTTCCGAACTATCTCCCAGAAGCAGTTTTGCCTGTCCGCCCGGCCCCTCTTTGAATGCCCGGCGCACTTCGTCCGCCGTGGCGTAACCGACGAGCGTATTACCGGCGCGGATGTTGAAGTCTATGTCAGGCAGCGGCTCGATGCCGAAGTTGTGTTTGACAGGGTCCGGCTCGACTTGAGCGGCGAGTTTTAGGAAGAGACGAAGTTTACAGATTTCGACGGCCTCTTCCATGATATCCACGCCGAAGAGGTTGTTCAGAATGATGCTCTTGAAAATGAAGTAGCTGCGGTTCGGATGCGCGGCGACGCTGTCCAGAACCTTGCGGAAGTCGGAAAATTTCTCAGGTCGATGTTTCTCGCCAGAGCGGTCAAGCTCTTCGACGAACGCCTCCATGCGGTCGAGGCAGGCTTCGTAGAGCGGCTCAAGAATGTTCAGCGCGGCGAACAAAAACGCGCCAGAGCCGCAGGTCGGATCGAGGATCGTGACGTGGATGATCGCGTACCACAAGGCCCGGAGCAGTTCCGGGCCTTCGCAGTTCTCAATCACGTCTTGAGCGAACTGGCGGATGTTGAGGTTGAGAGTGATGAGATCGTTAATGTCGCGGACCTCACCTCTGGAAAGTTTAGCGAGCAGCTCGTCGCAACGTTTGCGCCGGGCGACGACTTCGCGCCAGATTTCAGTGGGCAAGGCGAATTCGGCCGGCGCCGGTTTGTTCCAGCCTATGCGCTGAGAAACGTCATCGAGCCCAGCGGTGACATTTGCAGGGAGCGGGTTGTCCTTGCCGTGAAGGAGGGCGGGATAGATGTAACGCTCTGGCTCGCTCTTGAGCAGGTCCCAGATTGTCGGGCCATTAGGATTCTCAAAGGCGATCTTGCACTTGGGTCGCGCGGCGTCGAAGAGAAACGGAATGACGGTGTTCTTGCTGATGTAGTCGGTAATGTCCTCCTCGGTGTAATACGCGCCCATCTGCTTCTGGTTGATGTATTTCTCAAAGATGAAGCCAAGGACGCCAGGATTGATCTCCTTGTCAGAGCGCAAAGGGCGCTCATCGAGGTGCCACTGCCAACCGTCAAAATAATCGAAGATCGCCTCAAAGGCTTCGTCGGGAATCTGAATGGCGTTACCGTAACGGTCAGGTTTTTCGAGTTCGTGGACATCGAAAAGACCGCCGTTGAGATAAGGAATTCGTCCGAGCAGCTTATCGAGATCGGGATTGCGCGCCCTGCCTCCAAGACCTTCGTGGAAGAGGCGAAGCAGAAAGTAGCGGTAGAATGAATAGAACTTGTCCTTGCCATGCTCCTGCTTGGTTCGGTTGAGCCGGTTACGCAGGTAGTCGGGATCGCCGTCGAGAAATCCCTTGCGCTGGATGAAGTAAATGAACATGAGCCGGTTCAGCATCACGGAGGCGTACCACTCGTGGTCCTCCTTGACGGGAATGCCGGTGATGAACTTGAGGAACGCGGCGTGCTGCTTGCGGAACTCGTCGTAGAACCGTTTGGTGACCCGCTCGACGTCGAAGGCCTTGCGAGCACGGCGCGTCACGTCGACAATCGTAAGCGATTCTTCTTCGTCGAGGCTAAAGGCGATCGCCTGGAGCTTTTGGATTAAGGCATCGCCGGGCTGATTGCGGTGATAGGTATGCTCGCGACAGGCCGTTGGCTTCCCTGGCTCGCGTTTAACCCACTGCCAAATTTGTGTCGTTCTAGCTTTATCGAGGTAAAGGATGAGATGTTCGTGAACGGACTTGGAAACCTGCCGCTCGATCTTGCGGCGGGTGGCGTGATCGGGAATCTGGCCGTCGGCGCGCGGCTCGCAGCTAAACGCAACCATGCCCTTCTTTTGCACGAGTGTGGTCAGATTACACACCTGGCCATCGACAGAAATATCCAGCCGGTTGGTATGACGGTCCCAGCCTAACTCTTCGATAAAAAGTCTAGTGAAGTTGAACGACTTGACGTATTCTCGGACTAGATTCGTATCCAGCATCTTATGTCAGTTCTGAGTTGACGCGGTTAAGCCGAGAGAGCAAATGATTCTTGGTTCTTGGGCCTGCTCTTCCTGCTCGATGACGCAGAGCCGCCCCTCATCTCGCAGGGCGATGACCAGCTGAGCAAGATTCTGGTCGGAGATGCCGCTGCGCAGTTGGCGATTTAACGCATCGACAGCGGCTTGGCGCAGAGGATAGCGATAGATATCATCGATGGCCTTGAGCAGGTCTTGTGATTCAAACAAAGTGCCTTTCACGTCGTCAGCGTACCGTTTGAGTCTCTCGTAGGTTCGGAAACGGGCGCCGGAAGGCCGGCCCAACTGCCCGCCGACTGTTTTCTCTTCTTCTATGATTAACTCGACGCCCTTGCGCACTAGGTCGTGGTGGTTGTCCTGGCGTCGCAATGCTGGCGTATCCGGCTTGCAGGCGGCGGCCTCCAAGACGGCGAGCTGAGATTCTGTGACGCTGTTGCCATTTTTATCCACCCAGACTAGAGCGTCGTTGTCCTCGGCTGTCTTCATATAAACGAGCACGCCGGCAGGAGCCTTGTCGGTGGGCGTGTGCGCGCGGGTGGAAAATGCTACCGGCGACAGATCCGGAATGATCTTTTGGAGCGAGGGGTCTCGAGTAATGGCGTTCTTCCATATCTGATACGCGTAGGACGCCAGATCGACCTCCGAGTCTGGTTCGCCATCCAGCAACCCCGACTTTTCGTTGTACAAATCAACCACCACCTGATCATTTCGGTCGTCTTCAAAGAACGCTTCGTCGGTTCCCACGACCTCGGCGTTCGCCCGCAACCGCTGGCGCACACGCGAGCGCAACCGAATGATACGATCGACGCCATCGGCCGGCAGAAAAGAATAACAAAGGATATTTTCCGCCTTCTGGCCGATACGATCCACGCGGCCGACCCGTTGAATCAGACGAATAATCGCCCAGGGTAAATCATAGTTGATGACAATCGATGCGTCCTGGAGATTCTGGCCTTCGCTAAGCACGTCCGTCGCGATGACGACTCTCAGCTCTTCCGCTGGGGTGATCCGGTCGCGCTTGTTATTGCTGACCGGACTGAAGCGCCATGCGCTCGTCGTGGGGTCCGCAGAGTCGCCGGTTACTCCCGCCATGCTCGTAAGCCCACGGGCTTTGAGTTGCTTTTCCAGATAGTAAACAGTGTCGGCGAACTGGGTGAAGACAATAACTTTTTCTTGACTGTGTTTCTTGTTCAGTAGTTCGAACAGGGTAGCCAATTTCGTGTCGCGCGCCGGGTCCCATGTGCCCGCCTGGCGTAAGACACCGAACAAGGCATGGGCGTCTGTCACCAGGTCTTTCTGAAGGTCGTCTACAAATAACGATGAACGCATCCATTTGAACCGACGCTTGTAACGCGCGGCGTAGTCAGCGTAGATTTCTGCGGCACGGCGTTTAAAATCCGCTTCGGTTTGCAACTCTGCGGCTTCTACTTTGGCTGAATCATCTCCATCTTCTTCGTCGAACAAGTCGGCGCCGGAAAGCAGATCCTCGTCGGCATCGTTGATGCGGGCGTCCAACAGGCCCTGGTCCTGGGTTCCAATCGGCAACGGCTGATCGTTTTCTATTGCGTAAAGATAAATGTAGTTTCGCAAGATGTGACGTTTGATGGAGTCGAGGAACGCCTGCCCGCTGCTTTCCAGCCGCTTAAAGAGATTGGTCCGGCAGAAACCCATCAGACGCTTCCCGGCGCGAGAGAGATCCTGAAGCTGTTTAGCTTCGGTTTGTGTCGGCGGCTCGTGCGGAGAAGGCGCTTGATAATTTCCCAGGCCATAACGAGGCAAGTTGAGCCTGTTGATGGTACCCACGACGGCGGTGCCGTAAAGCCGTGCGTATTGATCGGCGGGGTCCTTCTCGTCGATCGTAAACTTGGCGGTTAGCGGCTTCCTCGTCGGGAAATAGGACCGGGAGCCATCATCCAAAACCAGGTACTGCCGTCCGTTGACGGAATCGGTCTCGGCGTAGTTCTCCTGAATAAAGCTTCGCGTGCGGCGCACCATATAAAGCCGCATAAGATCGCGCCAATCGTCGGCGTGTTCGCTCTTCTCAAAGGCGGCGAGCGACCGAACCGAGCACTGGTGTCGTCTGATAAATTCCGTCTCGCCAAGCTCGCGCAATTGCTTTTCCGGCCGGACGCCGAGGTCCAAGTCTTCGGGGACGAAGAGGCGAAGCTGATTCGAGAGATCGAGGTAGGTCTTGTTATAAGGCGTCGCCGTAAGCAAGATGCACTTGCTTTCGTTCGCCTTGATGTATTCTTGAATGGCTCGGTACCGCTTGCCTTCCCGGTTGCGGAGATTGTGGCTTTCGTCGATCACGATCAATCGGTACCGACGAAGGTTCGGCATCTCACCGATTACCTGACTGATAGACATAACTCTTGCCCGCAAACGATACTGATCACGGTAGTCTTCCCACATCCTGACAAGGTTCTTCGGGCACAGGATCAAGGTTTCCAGACCGTGATCGTCTTCAAAAATACGGGCCAACGCAGTAGCCATTAAGGTCTTTCCCAAACCGACTACGTCTCCGATGAGGACTCCCTCGCGCTTGTTGAGGTGGTGGGCGGCGATTTTCACGGCGGCGGTTTGGTAATCGAAGAGCTTGTCTCCGAAATCCCTCGGAATTCGGAATTCCGAAAGACCGGCACGGGCTTCCTGAGACAAATGGTAGGCGATCTTGATGTAGATATAGTAGGGCGGCAGGGTATCTTCTCTCGCCCAACTCTGCTCGATAATCTGGGCTAGTTCGTCGGAGATATCGATGCACCAATGATCTCCCCAACGATCCTCGAACCACTTCGCCAGTTTCTTGCCGGCGTCGTGATCGAGCACATCCACATTGAGTTCGCCCTGTTTAGCGAGGCCGGCAAAAGTGAGATTACTGCTCCCCAGGTAGCCAATAATGGGATTGATCGGGTCGGGCCGAAACAATAAGTAGAGTTTAGCGTGGAGCGGGTGACGCAAGAAAAGCTTTACGACCAGTTTCTTTGCCCTGATCTGGGCGGCTAGACGGCGCAATCCGATCTCGTCTTGGTTTGTCGGTATGCCTATGGCTAACTGTTCGCGAAACTCCTCGGCCAGTTTCTTTTTGAGGCGAAGCGCGGTCTGATTGTCAATCTCGCCGTCGCGTTTGGAAAAGCTCAACGCGCTGAAAAGCTCATCCTGGGGAAGCTTCGCCATTCCAACTAACAGCCGGCAACAATGCCCGTCCCCGCCCGGCCAGGGTTCGATATAGGGACCGATCTCTTTCCAACCCCGGAGATTGAAATAGCCGACGCAGAAATCGGATCGGGTAGACAGCTCTATCGTCTCGCGAAGAGCCGGAAGAAGTTGCTGATCAATATTGTCGAAGATTCTCGGCACGGGGTCGAGCCTCTTTTGATTGGCTAAATTGCCGCGATTCTACGCGATATGATAGCGGGATGACAAGCGGTCTTTCAGCGGAAGTCAGTAGTAGTGACGAACGCGGCGCACGCGCTGCACATCACGAGCACCGAGTGGGCGCGCCTTGGCGTCCCGCTCGGCTTAATCAATCATGGCCGGCACCGCGGCGCTGCTCTGGGTCGGCGTGTTATGAAAAGTAGCCCTACTGATTTCCCGCCCTCATCCATCTACTTTTTCATGAGCTCATTATGACCGGGCTCTGACTTGACCCGGCTCGCGCGGATCTTGTATAGCGTCAGCTAAGAGAGGATCACTTCATGCACACGCCGCGAAGAGCGCCGTTATCCCGGTGGGCGAGAATCTTGCTTCTGCAGGCCCTCGTCGCTTTGCTGGGGGTTCCTGCCACCCCTGCCGCATCGGCCGAGCGTCTCCAGGTCGCTCACTCGACGCTGACCGCGACCAACGCTGTCCTCTGGGTGGCCCGCGACAAGGGTATTTTCCAGGGCCACGGCCTCGACGTTCGGCTGATCTATGTCGCCGGCGTGCGCTCGCTCCAAGCGCTGCTCGCCAATGAAGTGGAGCTTGTTTCGGTTGCCGGCTCGACCGCCATCCAGGCCAATTTGGCCGGTGCCGACACGGTGATTGTCGGCGGGATCTCCAATAGTGTGCTCATGTGGCTCGTGGTGGCGCCGGGGATTACTACCGCGGCCGGCCTGCGCAACGGCCGGCTGGCGGTCACGCGCTTTGGTTCGCTGTCGGATTTCATGGCCCGCACTTATTTGCGCCGCGCGGGGCTTACGCCGGACCGTGACGTCGCCTTGATCCAGACTGGCGGCTACCCGGAGAGTGTCGCGGCGCTTCAAGCGGGGGCAATTCAGGCGGCGATGCTAAGTCCGCCCTATCATAAGATTGCGATGAAGCGGCTGGGGGTCCGTGAGCTGGTCGACTTGAGCCAGACAATGAAGTACCAGTCCAACGCTCTGGTCACCCTCCGTCGCTTCGCGCAGACTCAGCCCGCCACCGTAACCGCCTTCCTAAAAAGCTACGTCGAGGCAGTCCGGGTCTTCAAGCAGGAGCGGGAGTTCACGATTGCTGTGCTGAGCCGCGCCATGCGAACCACAGACCGGGAGATCCTCGACGACACGTACAGCTTTTACCGGGATTATTTCGAAGACATTCCACATCCCACCCTGGAGGGAGTTCAGCTCATTCTCGATGAGATGGCGCCCCGGACTCCTCGGGCACGGGAAGCGCGGCCGCAAGAATTCGTGGATCTCCGGTTCGTGCAGGCCCTCGAAGCGGCGCGTGGGAAAAAGAGCCCCTGATGCGTGCGGCCCTGGACCTTGTGATCCGCCACCGAACACAGACAGTTCCTAACGGCGGCTTCACTCGCTGCCTGTTTTGTCGCAGAGGTCAGCGCAAATCCGAAAGTTTATCCGGTCATCTTTCTAAGGAACCGGGCATATGAACACTGTCGCGATAGAAGCCGAACGCATGATCGATGGACGGGGCGGTCCGCCGGTTGAGCCCGCACTCGTTGTCGTGGACGGGGAGCGTATCACCGCCGCCGGGTCTCCGGCGCAGATCAAGGTGCCCGAGGGAGCCAAGCGAATCGCGCTGGGAGCGCGGACCCTTCTTCCCGGGTTGATCGATGCGCACGTTCACCTGAAAGGGTGGCGCAGCTCCAATCCCAACGACATTCTTATTACTCCCCATCCGCTGGCGGCCCTGCGCGCCGCCGCCGACTGCCGCAGACTGCTCGATGCGGGATTCACCACCGTGCGCGATTGCGGCGGCTGCCTGGGGCCCCACCTGAGGGACGCGATTGCGGCGGGGGAGATCCCAGGACCGAGAATTCTTACCGCGTACCGGGGACTCTCGCAGACCGGACGCGTGGAGACGGTGACTTGGGCGGCAGATATCAGACCGCTGCGACAAGAAGTCGATGGAGTTGACGATTGCCGGCGCGTTGTAAGGGAACATATTGGCCTCGGCGCGGATCTGATCAAAGTCTCCATTACCGGACGGGTCTATGCGCCGCAAAGCGATCCGGGTCAGACCGCTTATACACTCGAAGAGATCCGTGCCGTCGTGGACGAAGCGCACCGGATGGGCCGGCGGGTCGCGGCTCACGCCCAGGCGACCCAGGGCATCAAGAATGGAGTTTTGGCCGGGGTAGATTCCATCGAGCACGGGATTTATCTCGACCAAGAAGTCTGTGAATTGATGCGCGAGCGAAATACCGCGCTTGTCCCTACGCTCGCCTATTTCCACCGCATCGCCACCCTGGGGGAAAATCACGGGTCGCCGGCTTACGCGGTGCGCAAAGCGAGGGAAGTGGTTGAAGCGCACATGAAATCGTTTGCCCTTGCCCTGCGCATGAAACTCCGCATCGGAATGGGGACGGATTTTGAGGGCTCCCCGCTCTTTCCCCACGGCGAAAACGGCATGGAACTCGAATTGATGGTCCAGGGCGGCATGTCGGCGGGCGATGTCATCGTCGCGGCAACCGCGACCAATGCGGCAATTTTGGGGATCGAAAAAAAGTTGGGGACGATAGCAACGGGAAAGATCGCTGATCTGATCGCCGTCCCGGGAAATCCGCTGAAAGAAATCAGCCTGCTTCGCCGCGTGGAGTTCGTGATGCAAGGAGGTCGAGTGGCCTGCTCCCGCATTCCCGACGTTGCTGAGATCTCATGAAACACAAGGACCGAATCGAAGACAGATGAATCACCATTAATTGAACCGTTATCGACGGTCCCGCGGGATCGGATTGCAGAGACAAAGCCCGAACGGTTAAACAGGCGAGGAGGATTTGATGAACCGAAAAAGATCGGCAGTGAGCCGGAGAGACTTTCTCAAACAGGGCGCAGCGGTCGGATTAGGGATGCTCACCGGAGGGCGCCTCGGTCGATCGGCTTGGGCCGCCTCCAAAGATCGCCTTACCATTCTCAGCTCAAGCGTCACCGATACACTCAATCCCTACAATCATAGCGGCAGCCTTATTTACGGCATGTGGCAACATCTTTTCGAGCCGCTGGTCGAGGTGGCTTATGACCCGGTGCGCTACGTCGGAGTCTTGGCCGAGTCTTGGGAATTTCAGGGGAGGAAGTGGGTGTTTCGTCTCCGTAAAGGGATCCGCTTTCACGACGGCGCTCCGTTTACGTCGAAAGACGTTATTTTTTCCATCAATCGCATGAAGACGGATAAAAACAGCCTCCAGGGGGCGAACTTCAAGGATGTGGTCGAGATGCAGCCTATGGACGACCACACTTTGGTTTTCGTCTTGAAGCAGCCCAACGCGGTCTTCCTCGATCGTGTGCAAAACCGCTTCATCCTCAGCAAGGCGGCCGCGGACAAGTACGGCGACGAGATGGACCAACATGCGGTCGGCACCGGGCCGTATAAGTTCGTGAGCTTTCAGCGGGGCGGCAACTTTGTCATGACGCGCAACGACGGCTACTGGGGTCCGAAGGCGGAAATCAAGGAGGTGATCTTCAGAAAAGTGACGGAAGAGGCAGCGCGAGTCGCCGGGCTCGAAGCGGGTCAAGCCGATATCATCAACAATGTCCCGGTGCACGATGTGCCGCGCATGGAACGCAATCCGCGGACGAGAGTGGAAAAGGTCGAAGGGCTGCGAACGTTTTTTCTGGCGCTGAACCCCGCGTTTAAACCGTTTGACAATAAGCTGGTGCGCCAGGCGGCCAACTATTCGGTGGATACTCCGACGATCGTTAAGAATATTTTCGAAGGCGGCGGCTTCGTGCTCAACGGTCCCCTGGGACCGAACGTGATCGGCTACGATCCTACTCACAAACGTTATCCCTACGATCCGAAAAAGTCGCGAGAGTTGCTTGCCAAAGCGGGTTATCCCGCGGGAGTCGCCGTCAAGCTTTACTTATCCTCCGGCCGCTTCGCCCAGGACCGGGAAGTCTGCCAGGTGGTTGCCGCGCAAATGGAAAAGGGCGGCTTCAAGGTGGAACTGGTCTCGCAGGAGTGGGCGACTTTCTGGGGCCCCTCCGGCGTCAACGGCGGGAAGTTGCCATTTTACTACATCGGCAGAGGCAGCCTGGTTGACGCCGATACTCTCTACCAACAGTACTTTCGCACCGGCACCACCAAGCGAGTGTCTTACAGCAATCCGGAGTTCGATAAGCTGATCGACGAGGAGCAGGCTGCCGGCGATCCCAAGAAGCGGATCGCCCTGCTCCAACAAGCGGGAAAAATTCTCATGGAGGACGTGCCGTTCGTGCCGCTCTATAATCTCGCGGATCTCTACGGCGCGACGCGCAACGTCGTCTGGAGCGCCCGGCCCGACGAAAAAATCTTCACCTGGGATATGAAGATCAAATCGTGAAGGAGATTGAGGCCGGCGCCAGAGGTGACCGTCGAGACGGTTGCAGGCGTCCGCGAATTTATCGCGGCAGTACGGTCATGCTCCGCGGACAGAGAGAATCGTACGATTGCAAATTGAATTTATGACTGATCCTTGACCAGTGCGGACCGTTGAAGTAGTTTGAGATAGACCAGAATTTTGGTCTTGGAGAAAGAACCCGCGCCATGTCCAAAATCATGCCCATTTCAGAAGTCAAAACCCGTTTGCCCGAACTCGTGTCGGGAGTCGCGGAGCGGGAAGAAGAGGTCGTCGTCACGCGCAACGGAAAACCCGCCGCTGTCTTGGTGAACTACGACGAGTACGAGCGCTTGAAAGATACCCTGGATGTTCTGAGTGATCCGGTTTTGATGAAGCAAATCGCTCAAAGCAAAAAATTCTACGTCGGGGGGCGGCAAGGACAATCCTTCGAGGCGGTTTTCGGCGAATCGCTCGCTACAAGGAAACGTCGGAAAAAATAATGGCCGCCTACCGGCCCGATATCCCGCCGCACGTCGCGGAAGTTATTCGCCACTTACCGCCGGATGTAAAACGCAGCATCAAACAGGCTGTCAAGTCTTTAAGCGCTGATCCCTTCTCCGGCTCGCCTCTTCTCCGGGAATTATCGGGGCTGTGGAAATTCAAAGTCCGGCGATTCCGCGTCATTTACGAATTGGATCGCAAAGCGCGGGTTATCAAGATTTTCGCCATCGGCCACCGGCGGGAAGTTTACGAAGAATTGGCCGACCGGCTGCGCCGCGTCGCCCCGCGTCAGTAGACAGCGTCCCTGGGAAAAAAGTTGAGCCATAAAAGTCAGACCCCACGCCCCGACTGGCGCTTCAATTCATTCGAGAATGCGTGGGAAGGACCTTGGGCCCACGCTGACCCTGCGGATTGACCCTGCGGATGCAAGATACGCTCGATGATCTTGATCGGAGCTGAAGGTAGATGTTAAGCGGACGGCTCTTTCGGTCACGTGATGAGGATAGCAGAGGGCTACGACTCTCGAACTCCTATCCATGCGGTGGAGGCTATTAGATTCCCACTCTTCTCGTCAAGGACAAATTAGTATTGTGCCCCTTGGATTATTTCCGGGATTATTTGGCCGAATCAATAGCAGCTCTGCTTATGAGTATCTCTTGAGGTTTTCGATCAGGTGTACGTCTCCGTTGATGGCGGCTTGCACGTGCGGCTGATAGACGCCGAGAGACGCTGCGAATCCGTCCAGGCCCGGAAACAGTGTGCTGCGATCAACGTTCATATACGAAAGCGTTTCGATAAATTGGGGGTGAAGCTTTTTGGGAATTACAAGTTTTTTCACACGCCGGTGATCCGGACTAAAGGTCAGAAGATTTTTCATAAATGGGAAAGACACATCACCGGGACAGAGGAATAGTCCCTTTTGGACAGTAAGGCGCTCATTCAATCGAAACGGATTGGCAGGTGCAATGCACGGCTTCGTACCTCCGAAAAGTTCATCGAATGTTCGGTATTTTTCATTCAGCACTCTTTGTATGCGCGGAATAGAAGCATCCGGAAAATCTAAGAACCCTTTTAATCCTTTTTTCTTGCAGCGATCATGGAGCCACGTTTGGTCTATTGCCCAAACTGCACAATCATCTTCCGCCCCTTCTAGGGCAAAATAGGTAGCCACATAAATTGACATCGTCCAATCTAGTAAGCGCGTCGGGGCACCATGATGTTGCATCAGTGCAAACCATTCGATCTCGTCGTTTTCGCGAGGCGCGTAGCCAGAGTAGTGATGGAAACGTCGCATAAACTCGCGCAAGAGGGAGCCTTCGACTTTCAAAGCGTGCTGTTTAATAGTTCCATTGAGGCGTCGTACCGCGCGTTCTAAAGTTGTCTCCAGTAGCCACGAAGCGCTCCGTTGCCCCCTGAAAATCCATCCTTTTTTCTGGCTCACAACTATATCATTCCACGATTTCACGAATATTTTTGTTATTGTCATAGCGTTTTAAGTCTCTGTCCTCCGATATTATGTTCGAAGCACTCAATTAGTGCTCAACGGTTACTGGTGTCAGGTTTGAATTGTTGAGTATTTTCGTATTCCTTCCCTTGCCAGGCTAGCGCATAGCCTTTGAACGTGCTCTCGAAAGGGTTCGTCCTTCAGCATCGTTCCTTCCAATCTTTTGACTCCCAGTGATAGAGCGGCTATGGCGCGGGGAACACCTTTGGCTGCGCGAAATTCCGGGAAGACAATATTAATTGTCACGAGGCCACTTTGAGTGGTCATCCTGCTTTTCGCAAACGCAAATAACGCCGGGTTAAATTTTCAATGAACTTCACAAAGTGATCGCCTCCTGCTGGCCCACCTGACCGGATCGACTTTTTGAGTTGCCTCGTCCCTTCCTACAAGATATTCGGCCCAGTCCGTTACCGTCCCCAGCACGGTATTGAGCGGACGCCTCATTGGGTGGTGTGATAAGGATAGCCGGCGCCTACGACTCTTGAAGTCCTAGCCATGCAGGGGAGGCTAGTCGATTTCCACTCTTCTCGTCAAGGCAAAATTGGTATTTTGTCCCCGGAATTCAGGCTTAGGCAAAACGCAGATTCGAAAATTGGTGGTCGGAGTTGGCGCTCAAGTGGCGAACGCGAGGGTTCAAGACTTGAACTGGCGTCAGTTCTGGAAGACGACAGCAACCACAGACACATCAGGTCGTGACTGCTGCTCTACAGCAGCTCGGTCACGCTTCGGTGTCGATTCCCACGCGCTGACGGATGCGGTTGCGGATCTGCTCGAATATGCTCACCTCCAAAGGCTCCGCGACTTCAAGCGTAACAGCCAATGCATACGGTACTCGCTCCTCCAAAGCCCCTGCATCATCCTTGCAGCTCACCGTGATGTCGAGCGCGTCTCCGTCCACAACAGCAATCACATTTTCTCCTTCAAGTACTCGGTGCTCCACGGTACCCCGACGTGCCGTGTCGGAATCAATCTCCTGCCGGGCTACGCCCAGTTTCTCCGGCGGAAAACTGCACCACAGATACGCTTGCCGGTAATTTCGATGTCGCGGATTGACAGGCGTAAACCATGCGAGCGTGATCGTCAAACGACGGCGAACTGTGGTACCGGTAAGCGCTCGGGGTAGAGGCAAGCGAAAGACGTGACCCTGGTCTGATTCGATACTGGACCAACCAAGAGCCGTCACCCGCTCATCAGTGCAGAACAGGGCCCGCTCGGGGAGAACCTCGCCATAACCGAGAAACCTGCTCTTCAGGCGGTCCATTTCACGCCATGCTCGTTGGGGGTCGTTGGTGTTGTTCACTGTCTCACGAAAGACGTCTTCGAGGGTCTGCGCGGCATCTCCCCAGGCTGCGCCGTGAACCAGCAAGCATTTTACGATAACGGCCAGTTCCGCATCTGCAAGCCGTCCGTCACCAATTTCTTCCCGCAATTCATCAATCCGTTCTAAAATTCGCGCTCCGCAGCGAGTTGCCAATGCGGTGGCATTGCTTGTTCCGCGTTTGTATACGGTTCGGCTGAGTTCCATGGCAGCCGGGGCCGGGGCGGCGACCCGTTGACCCGGCGGGCTGAACGCTTCGGCTACATAGAACGACGCCGGGTCATCGGAATTACCAGTCGGTTCCATGTAAAGCTGGCGCCCTCCGGGAAAGAAGACTTCTGGTTTCACGGACCGTCGAAACCCATGAGCAATCGTACCGATTGGGCTAGGGAGTCGTGCGCCGCGGAACAGGTCCACGCGTCGGTCGTTAGCGCGGGGCGTCGATTCATCTACATGAACCGCGCCGACGGTCAGTACGTTCACCGCTTCGGCTGGCGAATACGCGCGTCGAGATATCTGCTGGTCTCGCAGGGCGTGGAGAACCTGAGAACGCAGTTCCGTGTCCGATAGGCCCCTCCAGTCGCGACAGGTGGCTTGTATCACGATGTTTTCAGTGTGGTTGCCGACGCTCACAAGAAAAAGGACCTTGTACTTCCACGATAGCCAGTCAAGGAGCCGGGCCAATGGGCTGAGCTCTCGGTCGAAAGGACGGAAGGGATCAGCAACGGACAGGTTGATGATGCGCACGGTTGGCGCAGGGGCGGTGTCGCCGTCCAACATACCCCTTACGGCCCGATGCACAAGATCTACCAACAACTCATTGTCGGGCGTCACTTCTACGACCCGATTGTGGAAGTCCTGCTTCGGGACGAGAATCGGCCGCAGGTAGACCGGCCTCATCAAGGGTTGACAGTCGCCGTTTAAGTCTCCGTACAACACTAACGACGCCATGGCCGTACCATGCTGTTGCTGCTCCGGTGCGTACTGGCTCCCGTGTTCGTCGGGGTCGTCGATGAGCAGGCGGTCACGTAGGGCGATGTGCTGCTCAAGAGGGAGTCCGTCGAAGACCGCCACCATCGGAACTCCCGTCGCAGGCGGATTACCCTCCAGCCGCGCGCGGATGTCTTCACCCGCCGGTTCTAATTCGCCCGTCAAAAATCTGGCCTGGGCGAACGGCCGAAAGAACATCACGTTGTCGTATCGAACGAGTGGTGCATAATTCTTCGAAAGGATGCTGTCGATCGTCTGTTGCACGACTGCAGCTGGCATCTTTACCAGAACACCGTGATAATGGATTTCAGGTACTGCTGTCTGTGCGACACACTCGCCGCCCGCCCTTTGGACGAGCGATGACAATTCCTCGTACGAGCGGTCCCGCGCGGCAGAATTCTGCCGGCACCAAAGCTCGACCTCAAAACGAATTTCCCCTGCGCCGTGGGCGAGCTGCTCGGCGAGATACTTGAGCAGTCCCGTCTCACGAATTCGGTCTTCCGCGTTCCAGCGTCGGAGGTCGCGCAAGTTGACGAATAGATTCTTGAACGGTCCGTAGTTTTTCTTGGCTCGTTTGGTCGGGTCTTGGCACCAGTCGTCCCAGAGAGCGACGAGCCGAGTCATCGCCTGCTGGTTGGTCATCACTGCATACAAACGACATGGCAGTGAGCTTCCCGGTGTCGTCTCATTCTCAAAACCAACCTCCGGTGCAACATCCTCAAGGTCCATCTCTGCCAGCCACTCCATGCCCGGAATCTGCGCCGCCGCCTTGGCCAGCCCTTGGGCGTGATCGCCGATCGTTTCCAAAACGAGCACCTGCTCGGGCTCGAGTCCCTGCACTGTCGTCTGGATCCTCTGCAGACTCTGAGCGATCTGCTGGAACTTGGCGTCGAGGCGCTGGCGCTGCTCAGCCGCCGTGGGCTTGCGAATCCGGCCACCACCGCCTGGTAGTCTGCGACGCTCAGCGTCAGTTGGTTCGGGAAAGAATAGCAGCGGATACCCAGGCATGAGGCATCGGTTTCAGAATGAAAGGTTACGCGTTGAACCTCTTTTTCCATTGCTCGAGACGTTCCGCGATGATTTTCTTTGCGTCGGGTTCCGGAAGTGAAAGCACGTATCGGCGGGCCACGTCCGCCATGAAGTCTTCGAGTTCGGAGTAGCTCACGCCGTGGAGTTTTTCAGCGATCATGCGCGGCGTGTAGCCGAAAGGAATGTCAATGCGTGCTACGACCTTCTCGAAGAACTCCACGGTTTGGTCACGGGTGGGGGACGGAAGCTCCAGGCGAATTTGGAATCGACGCCACACGGCCCGGTCGAGCAGTTCCGGATGATTGGTTGCCGCGATAACAACGACATGAGTCGGCAGGTCATCTACCTGCAGCAGCAGCGAACTTACGACCCGCTTGATTTCACCCGTTTCGTGTTCGTCGCCACGTTCCTTGCCAATGGTGTCAAATTCGTCGAAGAAGAGAACACAGCTTCGCGTGCGAACGTAGTCGAAGAGCCGCCTCAAACGCAGTGCGGTTTCTCCGAGATAGCTGGCGATCAGACCGTCATACCTTACGACGATGAACGGTACCATTAACCCGTGGGCGATGGACTCGGCGAGAGAAGTCTTTCCGTTACCCGGACTCCCAGCCAGCAAGATTCGGTTACGTGGTTTCATCCCATAGGAACGGAGTAGCTCCCCTCGGTGGTGTTCTTCAACGAGTTCCCGACATGCGGTTCTCACAATGTCGGGAAGAACTAGGTCCTCAATGGTTCGCGACGGCGTGGTTTCCACGCACAGGTCGTGGGCGGTACCGTTGTTGGATATCAGGGGTCGGGAGACCACCGTTGGCGTGCCATTTCTCTTAAGTTCGTCCGCCAAGCGGCTGGCCAGCACCTCGTGCTTCTTGGCGCGTTCTTCAGCGATTACGGTCTCGACGACCTTGCGGAACAATCCCAAGTCGCCGGATGTTCCGGCTTTGACCAACGAAATCAGCAAATCGGACCGTGCCATGTGAGCATCACATCTGGTGACGCAAAGCCTCCGTCTAATGACAGAGCATATCCCAAATTTGGTCTCGCCTCACCCGGAGAGGACTAGCCTCCCGCGACCTGAACGGAGAACCGCACAGGCGGTTCGCGCGTTCACTCAGCGCGCGGCAAACCACCAAGGTCCTTAGAATAAAATCCTCATCGCGGTTGGCAACACTAGTTTTACGTTAATTAAGACAAATTGCGAACGGGCGTCAAGGAAAATTCGCGGTTCAACCGGGTCCGCGGTTTTGGCTTTTCAGCGCCACGATCGCCACGGGTCGGACCACGCCATGTGTGAGTATTTTTAGAATTTTTCGCCCAAGAGACAGTGTTTCCCGGCCTTAGTGCATCACTTTCGCCGCCAAACTTATTCGCGTAAGCTTCCCGGTGTTCCGGCAATGTACACGCTCCGTCCGCTCCGCGACCGGCGATCACTCTTTTAGAGCGCACATTTCACCCTTATAAAGCCGCCGCTAATCGCGCGCAGCCACCCTCGGTTTATAGATCTCGGCTAGGCCGAGCGTGGATAGTCCAATAAAAGGAGCGCCGCATTGCAGATTGCAAATAACAGGTATCGTATTTCGTGTGGAAAGGGTAAGTCTTTCCCGTGTCCCGCCTTGTCTCCTCGATGTGCTGCTAATTGGATCAACGTGTTGTGAATGGTCGGGTGGAGGTCCTTGTAGTACTTGTCCAAGTAACTTTTTGTGAACATGAAGTTCCTATCGGCCGTCAGGTCACGCGCAATCGCTTCAAGAGTCTTAAAAGCCTCGGCAAAGATACTGTCTGCACCTTTACCCTTAAGCAGGCTGTGATACGCGTCTATTAGTTCGCTCGCTCTTTGGGGCAAACGTGACGACAAGCGATGCAGGAGTTCATCTAATACTTCTTTTTGAAGGAGAGGCTCCTCCATTGGGAGAATCACTGGATATTGGCCAATAGTATTGATATCTAGCATTATCTCCGCTTCGGCGAAGAAACGCTTGATGTCGCGTATTAGTTCGTGAAACCAGGCAGTATCTTTAGGAATGATACGAATGAAACACTCCAAGACGCTCAATCGTTCTACTACGAGTTGGTTGTAGTGTTTCGCAATGGCTAAGTCCACGTGACGCAGAAGCTCTTTCTCTGTTGCTCCCCCGATTTGCCGCCGGATGTGATTAGCCAATTCCGTATCACAATCTCCTTGCGTCTTCGCTTCTTGCTGGATCACTTTTGGATTAAAGTAAGAGGCTATTTGACCCGCAAGGGCCAGGGAGGTATTAAACCTAAAACACTGCAAACTTTCCGATTCAAGCCAAGCTCCGAAATGCACTAAATTCGAAATGCCGACCTCATTAAACAGAACAACACGCTCCAGCCGCTGGCTCAAACGTGAGAAGAAGACGTTGAATTTGCCCTTGTCCTCGAAGTCCTTCTGACGGAGGAACCATGGTACGTAACCGCCCCATCTTGAGTCATTTAGATCTATAGGCATCGAACTACTTCCATCGCGGGGGTGCCACTACGTTACAAACAGCATGGAATTTAGTCAATGCACTCCAGCAGAGACACTTTGAGATATCCTGGCCTTAGCGCATCACTTCCGCTGCCAAAATCATCCGCGTGGAGCCCGACGGCCTAACGGCCGCGGCACCTCTCCACATACTTCGTAGCGCGGAACCCTCCGAAGCGTACCCACCTCGCATTCATCCACGGGTTAACATCCGTGCCTTTCTGCGAAGGAGGGTAAGTTTCGATGCGGTTCTATTATGCAACAAGATTCGTTTAAGGAGACATGACAGTCTTCTCTTCCACCCGGTCAGAAACAACTGCACGGGCAAGCTTAACAGGGGGCTCGATCCAAGACCCGAGTGTCATGCGCAAATGCAGGTTGGAGACGGCAATCCGTGCGGAAGAGAACGGCCTGCGCGTTCACTCGCTGCGGCCGCCATAAACGCCCTCTCACTTACTTGATCCGATATCGCCAAGGTGCAAGAATCGCTTGGGCATGCGAACGTGTCCACCACGCGCCCGTACGATCGCCCAGGACGCGGCCGGAGAAAAGCCGACATTCAGGGTGAAATGCTGAAAACCAGGGAGGATCGGAAAAATGGCAATAACCCAGCTGACTGAATTCGGCCCGTTGGCAATTGTGAATACAAATAAGGCGTGGTGCGTGAAAGAGGTAGATAAGTTGCTCGATGACTGGCGCTCATGGGACCAGTTTGTGCAAAATCTCGCGGACTCCCCGGACTTCAATCCCAGCACGAGCACTGAAGCAATAAAGGACGGTTGGGATAATCTCAAAAAGCATGAAATTCTGAGAGAAAAGACGCTGGTGTTTTTGCGGAACAATTTTACGGGCCATGAGTTCATTCTTGAAAAGTGGCCAAATCACCCGCATGAAAATGTCACATCTCGGCTGAGAAAACGTGTTCCGGGATGGATACACCGACTGGAAATGCTTCAGGCCACCCTTGAGTACGCACGGGTTCCTGATGGTTTCTGGAAAGAAAAAGGGAAAGAACTGGTCACTGCGATTGCGAAAAAAGCTCCCGAAAAAGCAGCTGAGATAGCTGCGGCTTACCTCAAAAATCCGATGGGTTGATCTATCGAAGCGCGCGTGTCTTTGCCACGAGAGACACGCGCCAGCGTGTACCTCTGAGGTGACGACACACGGGTCGGACCACGCCATGTCTGAGTACTTTTAGAATCTTTCGCCCAATAGACAGCGTTTCCCGGCCTTAGCGCATCAATTTCGCCGCCAAAATCATCCGCGCAAGCTTCTCTATGTTCCGGCAGTGTGTACGTTTCGCCCACTCCGCGACCTGCGGTCACTCTTTTAGAGTGCACGTATCACCGGCAAAAAAGGCGCCGCTAATCGCGCGCAGCAACCGCTATTTCGTTCACTTAATCCCTACGATCAATAGATTGCGCCGGTCCGACCCGGGTCTATTCCAGTTATCATTCCACCCGAGGCGATCGCAACGGCGGGCACCTACATCGTCACGCTCAAGTGCGAAGGAGAACCGTTCCCCAAGTCCCACCGCGCCCCTCTCGTGGTGGGCTTTAGGCCGGGCGAGCTGCGTTATCGAGAACGCCGCCTCGGGCTTTGATGAATCGACAAAGTTGGGCGCGTCCTGGATGTCTGATCCTGTCCGCGCCGAATTGTTCCCCTGCAAGACCCGCTGATGCCTCACGAGCTCTTCTTCAAGCCTGGTCGCGCTACAGGGCTCATGTGTTTTGAGCCGTCGCGGCGGACACTTACTTAAGAATGTCTGACATTTTTGCGATGGTAGTCGAATCGAGTTTAAAAAGTCCGGCAACTATCTTGTCCACTTCTTCGCCACTCATGGGATCGACATCGAGTTTGGATTTGGCTGCCTCGGCCAAAAAATCCCTATCCTTCATGGTTGCCCTAAACGCCGTGCGCAGGATTTGAACGCGATCCTTGGGCGTGCCCGGAGGCGCGGCGTAGGGACGGGTGATCACGGCGGTGTCATGAATGCCTGCCTGAATCAGCTTTCGCGCTTCCTCTGTTTTCGCAAGCTCGATGGCCACAGGGACCTTGGGGAGGTCAGGGACTGCTTTAGGCACAGCCTGGAGAACGATGCTCACCTCGCCGGTATCCAGGCCATTGCGCCACATCACCTTGATCGACTCCCAAGCCCAGCAGCCACCGTCGATTTCACCGCTTTCCGCGGCCAATTTAATCGGCGCAGTGCCCTTGTAGCCCGTCACCAGTTGGATGGGAAGCCCGAGAGCTGCCTTGAGCAATTTAGCAACGTCGTCATTCGTCGTACCCGGAGCGCTGCCACCCAGTTTGACGGGGACTTTCGCCGCCATCCATGCATCCACGCTGGTGATCCCGCTCGCTTTTGTCAGGGCACAGACGACATGATCTTTTACCGGCACCCCAATCCACTCGAACTTTCGCGCATCGAACTCGATTCCGGAACCTCCGAAAAGTTGTTGCGAAATCAGATTGCCAATAAAATTGCCGATGGTCAGGCCGTCCGGCTTGGCGGCCTTGTAAACCGAGTTGGCGGCAATAAGACTGCCCGCCCCGGTGACGTTATCGACAACGACCGTCGGGTTGCCCGGTATATATTTGTTGATATGCCGGGCAATGATCCGGGAATAGGTGTCGAAGCCGCCTCCAGCTGGAAAGCCCACCACGATGCGGACGGTTTTCCCTGCATAAAAATCCTGAGCGTAGGAAACCTGCTGGGAGCTCAATGTTAAGGCCAGAACAACTCCGAGCACGCTTACATACAAACATATTTTTCTCATGGGCGAGCCTCCGATAGCGTTGACATCTTGCCGCGCTGGCGACATCGCATGCGATTCCCAACTTTTCGCCAGAGCGAACTGCGCCAAAATATCGCCCACCGGCATAGATGCTGTCAAGCGAAATCAGCCGACACAGACCTTCCTCACTGCTAGGGACCAACCTCATCGCGCCATATTAGTCTGTCAGCGAAGTTGTATAGATGAATAAAGAGCCTGGGGACGGATGAGAGTTCGAAAGGCGCGCCGCTGCCGGCCAGCTGCGTCTCGAAGACGGTCTCAAAGCGATCATTCTACCCGAAGCGATCGCAACTGCGGGCACGTGCATCGTCACGCTCAAGTGCGAAGGAGAACCGTTCCCCGAATCCTATCGGGCCCATCTCGTGGTAGGCTCTAAGCGATAGTGAGTTCGTTATCGAGGACGCCGGCTCACTTAGACCTCGACGGGTCAACGAAGATAGTCGAGTCGTAGAAGTCTGACTTCTTTGCCTTTTACTTTCCTTAATCTCCCCTGAACTCGTGACGTCCCGCGCGTACGTCCGGTTGTAAACGCGCCAGCTCATATGTAAACTCATGTGGTATCGAATACATAATCGCGTAGGTTGAACATATGGCAAAGAATAAGAGTAAAAAGATCATCCAAGTGCCGATCGAAGACGATCTGTTAAAACGCATCGATGCTACGGCGGGTGTTGTCGCCGAGAGCCGCGCTGCCTTTATTCGTGAAGCCTGTCAGCAGCGCTTGAAAAGCTTGCAGGCCAAAGAGTTGGACCGGTTGTACATGGCAGGGCACAGAAGCCAACCGGAGGATCTCGACTGGGCGGAGAGCTCCGCACAACTGCTGTCAAAACGACTGCCCAAAGAGAAGTGGTAAAATGAAGCGCGGCGAGGTTTGGTGGGTTGATATGCCACCGCCCGCCGGAAGACGCCCAGCCGTGCTCTTAAGCCGCGATGCGGCATATCGTGTGCGCGCAGCGATCACGGTCGCGCCCGTGACGCGCACCATACGGAATATTCCTGTCGAAGTTTCGCTCGATCGAAGCGACGACATGCCTGCCCGGTGCGTGGTCAATCTAGACGATATCACGACCCTGCCCAAAGTTTTGATCAAGCAACGCATCACGGCTCTCTCAGCGGAGAAGATCCGGCAAATCGATGAGGCGATCCGATTTGCGTTGGATCTGGAATAGCACTCAAGTGATTTGGGCGTGCGGCAATTGAGCCCGAACCGTCCAATGTGAGGAGATCTTATGGGATTATTTGACTCAATCAGGGCGACTCTTGCTTGTCATGTATGCGGTTCGAGCACGGAGCGCGAGATCCAAACCAAAAAGGGTCCATGCCTCATGTTAAACTTGGAGGTTGGCGATACCATAGAACCCTTCTTCTACGGAGACTACTGGATCGAAGAGAGCTGGCATTGCAAGGCTTGCCAACAGCGAATGCCCGAAGAAGAACGCTGGCAACACTCTCAAACGGCTTTTATTCATTGCATCAACGGTTTGATCGTGGAAGTCACGTCGAGTAAGCCGCCCGAAGGAAAAATACCCGACTGGTCCCTCGTCCATCAACTTTCCAGGGACCGGCTCCGGTATCGCGAGACCCCATCGAGGATCAGGAACTCTATTTTGGGATTCAGGCGACGAGAGCAAACAAGAGGCGAGAAGCGATCGGCGCTCTTCGACATCGGACCAAAGACAGTCGACGAGCTGTTGGACAAGATCGTTGACGACATAGAGGGAGCGGAGAGAGGAGAACCCGTTGGCTTGTTTTGACCGCGTTACCCATGAATAAACCCGGCTCGGTTGCTGCGGGGCTTGACGGACGATATTGGAAATGCGCTCGATTTAATTGTAACGGAGTGTTTTGCCGCTGTGCCCCTTGCATTTCCACGTTTTCGGAATTCCGAATACGTGGAAGTTGGTCGGCGACATGTAGATCACGCCGAAAAGAGCATCGACCGAGATGAGAGTTAGGCAAACGAGGCAAGTCAGACACCGACTGCCAGCTCTTAGCGTTAGTCGGAATCGCAAATGTCACCCCGCCTCTGACCCCGCCTCAAGTCTCGGAGACCGGTTGGCCTCTAACTAATTAACGGTCAAATTCCATAGAAAGGAAAAAACCATGGCAATCGAACTTTATTGGGGCAGCGGCAGTCCCTTCGCTTGGCGGGTTATGCTGACATTGGAAGTGAAAGGGCTGGCATATGAATCGAAACTCTTGGAGTTTTCCAAAGGCGAACACAAAGCACCGGCCTATCTTCGTCTCAACCCGCGCGGCAAAGTCCCCACGCTTAAAGATGGAGATTTCGTTCTCTACGAGTCGCTCGCAATCATGAGTTACCTCGATCGCAAATACCCCGATCCACCTCTCTTCGGCAAAACGCCCGAAGAAACGGGTTTGATCTGGCGCGCGCTCGCTGAATGTGAATCCTATATCGTGAGTGCGGGCGATAAAATCGTCCGCCCGATTTTCTTTGGCAAAGGATTGGACAAAGTCGAAGAGATCCAACAGGCCGCTCAAACGCTTCGCCACGAGCTCAAGATGCTCGACGAGCGTTTGGCCGGCGCACATTGGCTGATTGGCGACAAGATTTCCGCCGCGGACATCGGCGTATTTCCGTTGGTCCAATTGCTCGTGCGCGCTGCCTCTAAAGAAGCCGCTCAGCCGTTGAATTTAAGCTTGCTCCCGCTGGCGCAAACGTTTCCGAACGTCGTCAGTTGGGTGCGGCGAATCGAAGCGCTGCCGAATTACCAGCGCACCTACCCGCCGCATTGGAGACAATAGTACCGTATTTGCGGTCGTGCATGGATAGCTAAACAATCTTTCGATCGATCCTCCCGACCGCATAATCCGATAGGTCACAATTTACATGCGGCGCGTCGGTTTAGTCCAGCCCCGTTTTATCCAAGTTCGGAATTTTCGGCTTTCAACCTTGAACCCATTCGCCAAGCTCAGGGCAAGCCTTGAACGCGGAACGTTGAACGGATTGTAATCGACCGGATCCGCCCAACCTCGTCGAAGGATTGACGCTCTATCCAGCCCGTCCTGAAGAGTCGGTTAAAAACTATGATGACACTGTGGCTTTGTTCAAAAAGACATTTGGCCGTTAGTGCGTTTCTAAGCAACCGGAATCGTCGCCCGCCTACTACGGTTTTTTATAGACGCTCTGGATGAACCCTGAACTTTCTAACCTGTTAATCAGCCCGCTGTCTACAGTGCTTTCCGGCCTTACCTGCGCGAGCTTGGGGTTAAGGGGACCCAGGATCCCATGCAATAATTTCATCCCTTCAGCGTTCGGATATGGGATCCGGTCATATGAGTTGACGACTGCATGGTAGGCCTCTTCCGCTGCAATAGCGTCGTTTAGCCGCAGGTTGGACGCGATGATCCGGGTCACCGAGCTTTTATTGGCCGGCTCTAATAGATATGCAATCGCTTCGACAAACCCCTTGACGTACGCCTCTACGACCTCAGGCTTCGTGGCAATGGTCCGCCGCGTCGTCACGATCATGGTCTGCGGCATCGTGACCCCAGAATCCTTGAAGTTGAAAAGCATTGTATAGCCACGCCTTCCATACAGGTCTCCGACAGAGCCGTTCAAGGATGTGGCATCCACTTTTTTCGTCTCAAGGGCAACACGCCGGTTCACCTCGGTGCCAGGGATGGTCAGAAAATTGATCTTTGCCTGGTTTGCGTCAAGGCCGAGCCTCTGGAGCGATAAAAGCGCCACGATGTGGGACACAGCGCCAGGTCCGCTGACAGCCACGCTCTTGCCACGGAGATCCTGTGGAGTCTTTATCTCAGGCCGGCTCACGAATCTGTAGTCCAGCTTCTGGACGAGGTTGGCAATGCCGACGACATCGGCCCCACCGGAGACGGCGTTGAGCAGGTGTCCCGGTCCGATCACCTCCATGTCGATTTCCCCGGCAATAAGCGCCGCTACCGCTACAGACGAGGTCGGCATCTGGATAAAGCGAACATCCAGGCCATACCTTCGGAATAGGCCTCGGTCCTTCGCCACCCATATAGCAGCTATGCTCTCACTTGTAATGCTGGTGGCAAAGTTGCTAACCGTAACGCTTGCCGCGCCTGCAAGTGATTTCCACCCGAAAAGCAGGCAAAAACCTAGAAGGCAAAAGACCTTGGTTTTTTTTCTTCGCGCCATATTCGCACCTCCGTTGCGGGACCGAATGCGATGGGTTGGCACACTGCTGCTTCTTTACGCTCCTTCGCCTCCTCGGTAGCGTGAGAGCGAAAAAACCGAAAAACCGCCTAGCCGGCGGCGTTTTGTCCGGCAATCCGTCCCGTCACCGCGCCGCGCATGAGTCCCGACCCACTGGGATAGTTGTAGTAGAAAAAGCCTCCCGTAAGCTCGCCGGCTGCGTAAAGGCCGGAAATGGGCTGATCCAGCCGGTTTAGCACCTGGCAGCTTGTATTGATCTTCAAACCTCCATAGGTGAACGTCAGGCCACTCGCTACGGCATAGGCGGTATAGGGCGGGGTATCGATCTTCTGCGCCCAATTTGTTTTGGGCGGATAGATCCCTTTGGTCGCCCGGCCGTCTCGAATCACCTCGTTGAACGGGCGATCCTCCACGACCGCCTCGTTAAATTGCTCTACGGTTTGCACCAAGACATCCGGACTGATCTCCAGCTTCTCGGCAAGATCCCCGATGGAACTTGCCACGATCGGCGTGGCACCCTGGTAAAGATAGCGATCGATCGCCTCCTTGAGCTTCGCATCGAAAATCTGATAGGCCACGCTGCCGGGTTGCTTGATGATCTCCGCGCCGGTCTTCGCATACGTATAAGCGTTAAAATCTTCACCCTCGTCGATGAAACGTCTTCCCTCCGTATTGACCATAATACCCAACGTCCACCCGTAGCGGTGAGTCCGGAGACGGTGGTTAGCCGGATCGAGAAATCCCGCTTCGTAGTCGCCGGCGTCGGCATCGATCGGCGTCGCATGGCTGCCGCCCCAGTGGCCAAAGGGCTGTGCGCCGCTATCCAAAGCCATCTGGATGCCATCGCCAGTGTCGTACTTGCTGCCGCGCACTTTGCCGAGGTCCCAGCCGCTCCCGAGAAACTGCGCCCGCATCGCCGGATTGGCCTGGAAGCCACCGCTGGCGAGTACAACTCCCTTGCAGTGTATTTCCATTAGCCCGTCGGAATTCTGTGCCACGAGACCGTAAACTCGAGCCTTCTCATCGGTCAGGAGACGCACAGCCGCAGTCCCAAAGCGAAATTCGATCCCCTCACGTTCAAGGATGCGCTGCCACATTTCCACCAGGCCAAAGCCTCCGTCTTTTGAATGAATGAAGCTGCTCCCATGATGCCATCGAAAGCGCTCGCCATCGGGTACCGCAGCAGTGTAAAGAATCTCCCACTGGATTCCCGACTCGCGCATCCATTTGACCGTGGGATACGACTCGTTGACCAAAAGCTCCGCTAGCTCTGGGACCGCTTTGCCCCGCGTGACCCGCATCATGTCAGCGTAGAAATCGTCTTTGGTGTAAGCCGCAAGATCGATATTCCCCCACTCCTTTTCAGAAATGTGAGGCAGGAGAGGTTTTACGTCCGGGATCCCGTTATGAACATGACGAAACTGTGCTCCGTAACTATACGAGGTGTTTCCGCCCCTCTTCGCATGAGGGGCCTTTTCCAGCACAAGAACTCTTGCTCCCGCACTGTGAGCGGAAAATGCTGCGGCCTGCGCCGCATTACCGAACCCGACGACTACGACATCGCAATTTTCTGTTTTCATTTAGAGGATTCCTCTTTCTCTGTGACGGGAACCTATCATCTCTGCTTATCGAATGTCCACCACTCACACTGGGCCACGGCCCTGGGAAGCCTAGAAGAAGAGATCGGCGCCTGAAAAAAACTTGTTGCAGGCCCGAAGGGAACTGAGTTATATGTTCAACTTTCGACGTTTCTCGAAATATATCCAAAATAAGGAAGACACATGGCCAAGAAACTAAGGATTGCTCCCGCCTGTTATCATGTCTTGCATCTCATACCGATTCAGATCGCGCACGAAATGAATTTTTTCTACGACGAAGGTCTTCGGGACGAGGACGGCAAGGCCAGTTACGAGATCGTCAGGGGAGGCATAGCGCCTTTTATGTTCGAGAAAGAGACGCTAGCCCAGCGCATGAAGGAGCAGGATATTGATATCGCCATGGACGTTAAGCCCTCTACCGTGGCGTATCTCCAGAAGAAAGGCCATGAACTCTATATTGTGGCTGGTTGGCGTAACAACATGCCCCACCATTTAGTAGGTGCCGGGGGCATCAAGAGCCTTGAGGAACTCAAGGGTAAGCGTATCGGCGTCATTGACTTGGAGGACATTTTCGTAACGGTCATGCGCCCCTGGCTAAAGCGCGCGGGCCTGAACCCTCACACCGACGTCAATTGGGTGCGAGGCAACAACCCCTCTAACGCTCCAGAGAGGTTGCGCGCGGGGCTCGTCGATGCCATCTTCCAGGACCCAAGCGATGCTGAGTTGCTTCGTGGTGAGGGCTTCAGTGATGTCTTCAATATAGCGGCCCACTATCCAAAAGGGCACCCGGACCGTGTCAATGTGGCCACGGGGAAGGCCTTGCAGGAGAAGCCGGAGATGGTCAAGGCCTGCATCAAGGGAATGATCCGGGCGTACTGGTATATGCGTAAACAGCCGGAGACCTATGATCAGTGCCTGCAGGTGGAGCGTAGGTTGCGTAGTGAGAGTCCCGACCCTGATGAGCAGCGCCGCAAGCCGACCTGCTCCTCACCGGCGAATGTTGAGCATCTTCCTTTCCCTTATGATGGCGTGCCTACCAATTTGGAAGGCTATCTTCAGGAAGCAGTCGAAGTCGGCGTGCTTGATGAGCCGCCTGACATGGAAAAGCTAGGTCAACTGAAACTCGTTCAGGAAGGCTTTAAAGAACTGGAAGCGCGGGAAGATCTCAAGGAAGACCTGCAGCGGATCAAAAATCTCACGGGACGGCTCGGATATTGAATGTTGTGAGAGCCAGCCAGAAAGTTTTTTGTCGGTCTTTCCGCGATTAGATAGTTACCTTGGAAATTTTGAACAGAACGACTCCAGGAAACTTCGTCTCGCCAAGCAACCAGCGAAACAAATCCAAAATCCGAATATCGAAATTCGAAACAAACCGAGGCCAAAATAAATCCCAAATTCGGAAAATCCAAAACACCGAACCCGAAGGAAGCTTGTTTGGAATTTTGGCTATTTGGGTCATTTGGAATTGTTTCGAATTTCGGTCCGCGGGGCCGCTTTCGTGCTTCGAATTTTTTGTTCTTGGCGCCTTGGCGCGAGTCCTCTTTTTCCGGACTTCAATCACTTGAAAAGCGCTGGCCACTTTTCACGAATTTTCTTTGCCAGCTCAGGACTGGTTTTGATTGAGGGCGGAAACTCCTTTATGTAATTGTAGGGCTTGCAGGCAAGGATAATTCCAAGTGAGCGCGTGCGGTCATCGAGTTTTCTCTGCTCCGGCGTAAGCAACGGGTTGGACCAGTTTCCCCACCATCCCTTAAGGGTCTCAATTTCTTCCGGCTCGCTCCTGGTCCCTAACGCCCATAGCACCTCGGAGATGTTGGAGGGATCGATGTCCTCGTCCACCACGATGATATATTTCAGCGCATAAGCCGTCGCCAACACTCCTGCGGCGATCACTGCCGCCTGTTTTGCATGCCCACCATACAATTGCTGGAGCGAAATGACCGCGATTCTGCGCACCGTGGCTTCTTCTATCATCCACGTACCCTTCACGCCGGGAATCTGCCTGTCCAGTTCAGCCCAGAGCGCGGCTGCTTTCTGGATATGCCTGCCCAATGTCCACACGCGGGGCAGGATCGAAGGAGGATTGCCCTGGAGAATAGGGTCGTTGCGGTGCAGAATGGACTTAACGCGGAAGGCAGGCAACTGCCGGACGCCACCGGCATAATATCCGTCCCATTCGCCAAAGGGCCCCTCCGGCCTTGTTTCAACTTCACGCGGTACAAGCTCGCCCTCGAGCACGATCTCCGCTGTGGCTGGAATAGGCAGGTCAGTGGCTACCCCTTGGGTGACTTCGATAGGTTTTTTTTGCCATCCCCCTGCCCAATCATATTCCGACAGCCCCCAGGGAATGTCGAAGTGCGCAGCAGCGTACAGTATCGGAGCTTGCCCGCAGCAAATAGCCATCGGGCAGGCCAAACCCTTGGCCCAGTATTTCCTCGCGATGATATTCCCGTGGTGACCTTGCGCCAAGGACACGGTGGCAGTGGATTTGTCCTGAATTTGAACCCGATACGTTCCGATGTTTATCCGGCCATCATCCGGATCTCTTGTTACCACCGCACTCCCCGTCCCAATATAGCGGCCACCATCCAGCTCATGCCACTTGGGCGTGGGAAACCTATACAGATCAATATCATTCCCGAGCAAAATGTTTTCCTTCACCGGACCACTGGCAACCGTCACCGGTGGAACAGGCGTGAGATCTTCTTTAAGCTTATCGCGAAACGCCTTCACCAGCTCGATACCCTTGGCCTCCTGTGGCAGTCCGAAACAAAGAGCGATTCTCTTCGCTGAGGTAGCCAGGTTGGAAGCGACCCTGTATCCTGGGGAGTACCCTTTGATCTTATCGAACACCAACAAGGGTGAATCGGGAGACTGTGATTGCAGGTCGCCGATAGCTCCTATCTCCTCGTTCCAATCGGCTCCTTCGATCATCTTATATTCGCCGATCTCTTCAGCCTTCCTGATGAACTCCCTAAGATCGTTAAACATCAATTCCTCCTGGGAGGGACCCGTACACGCAAATGGATTTTAAAACCTCTGACACCCTTTTCCTGACCTTCTTTACGGCGCTCTCGATCATGACGTGGATTTGGCGACTATCGACCATTGCCGTTCTTATCACTCGTAGAGTTTTGTGAAGAAACCACTATTTTCGATAAGCCGGACTATGCGGCCGTCAACAAATGATTCCGGATCAACACTCTTGGCTTTTGGGCTCTGAGTTTCTAGAAACTCCAACAACGTCTTGACTCCCTGAATTGAAACATAAGGCACCCGGTCGAGATATTTTGAGGCGTAAAGAGTGTGGGTCTTGCCCAGGTACGCCTCTTGACCGGGATCCATTCTGAGTTTTTTCCGTAGAATGGCCAGACTCTGATCCTTATTTTTTTTGATAAAAGCGATTCCTTCCGCGTACCCTTTGACAAATCTGGTGGCTTGATCTTCATGGCCCCTCAGGTACTCACGGGTCGAGGACAGCGTGCTCTGAAGCGAATAGACCTTCATATCAGCCAGATCTGCCAAAACACGATTTCCTTTTTCCTCAGCCATAAAGTCTGCCGGTGAGGTCAAAACCGCGGCATCGATGAACCCCTTCTCTAAGCTTATGACCATCGTTAGAGATGGACCGACTTGCAGAATGACCAAGTCCTCAGGTTTCATGGACCATCGCTTGAGGACCATCAGAAGGACGGAATGAGTATTGGAACCGAACGCAGTGACTCCTACCCTTTTTCCTCTAAGATCCTCCCAAGTTTTGATCTCGGGCCTCGAGATCAATCGTTGCGTACTGATGTTGACATTGGACGCGATCATAACCACGTCTGCGCCTCGCAGCGCAGCGCCGATCAACCCGACTCCACCTATAATCATAAACTGAACTTCTTTAGCCACTAGGGCATTGACGCCCCTTGCAGAACCGCCGCCGATAAAGATCACTTGAGGGTCAATGCCATGCTTCTTAAACAGACCCTGCTCCTCCGCTACCCACACAGCCCAGTTTGTTGGACTCAACGCGCTCAACCCGACTCTTATCCTGTCAAGTCCATGCGCCGGAGCTTCCCATAAGAATGTAAGCAAAAAGAAATTAACTAAGAAGATGTTTTGTCGTCGCTTCATGGTCAGCGCCCTTTCCGCCAGCTTTTGACTGTCCCTGTAGAGTTCAATTTCCATTCGTCAGCGGAAAAGTAACCGCTGACAGCCAAGGATCTCGGGGGGCCGTACGATCAGCTCTCACACCTTCTAGATACGTCCTCAGATCCTTTTCGCGCCAAACTTCGAGACAGATACCACATGGCGACCCGCATCGCCACCCAGCCCGGATTATTCGTTCTTCCACGCAAAGCGACAACAGCCTGTAGACCGAGGGATAAAGCCTGGAAGGAGAAGGCACCCGGACGTACAGTTGCGTTGACTTGCCTGGGCCTGGTCACCCTGTTGCTTGTTTCCACTGCTGTTTGCTCCAGTCGAGCAGCTTGAAATCCGCATAAAGGCACAGGCCCATTGCCTTTTCCTGGAAGGGTTTACCCCTCGGTCTCTGTCCACTATTATGAATAATGGCCCTAGGCCTTCCTCTCCCCAGTCCTGAGCGCCTCTAGTTTTCGTAGAGCGATTTGATAAAACCGCTCGTGTCCAGCTCTCTCACGATACTGCTATCGACGAAGGACTTTGGATCGGCGCCTTTGGCTTTGGGGTTATCCTTTGCGACAAAATCCAGTACGGTTTCCACTCCCTGTATCGACGGGTAAGGAACGCTGTCATAGTACGAGGAGGCGAGGAGCTCATAGGATTTCGCAAGATGTTTCTCCCCTTGTGGATCTATTCTGAGTTTTCTCCTCAACACCTCCAGGCTTTCGTTTTTGTTTTTCTTGAAATAACCGATCCCCTCCACGAAGGCTCTGATGAACCGGCTCGCTCGATCTCGATTGGCGCGCAAATAACTCCGCGTGCTGCCAAGGATTTGATGGAGGTAGTAAATATCCATTTCAGCAAGATCTGCCAGGACGCGATATCCCTTATCTTCGGCGACGAAGACCGAAGGGATGCTGAGCACCGCCGCGTCGATGCCTCCCTTTTCCAAGCTGGCAACCATGGCCGGGGACGAGCCCACCTGTAGGATATTGATGTCTGCCGGGCTCATGCCCCATCGCCTGAGCATCATACCCAACGCCAAGTGGGAGGCAGCGCCCAAGCGGGTAACTCCAACTCTTTTCCCTTTGAGATCTCCCGGACTTGTAAGCTCCGGTCGAGCCATGACTCTCTGGACCCCTTTATTCACAATTGACGCGACGATGACCACGTCCGCGCCTCTGAGATCCGCGTTGATCACAGCGTCGCCCGCCGCGCCCACGAACTGAATCTCCCCCGAAATCAAAGTGCTAACCCCTCTAGAGGCGCCAGCCCCGATGACAACAACCTCAGGATCAATGCCGTGCTTCTTGAATATTCCCTTGTCTTCAGCGATCCACACCGCGCCGTTAAGAGTGCTTAAAGAACTCAAACCGACTCTAACCCTATCGAGCCCAAATGACAGGGAAGGATAAATGCCACAAAGGGCTAACCCGCACAGAAGAATTCGCGTGCTCTTTATCCGCATACTCAACCTCCTGGTTTCTTGGTCCTCCTATCCTTACCCCCTTGGGCAGGCGCCGGATCGAACGTTGTTCCCGCCTCCTGCCTCCGGATTCCACTCTCCTCAGAAATTTCCTCAATGAAACTACACGAACGGAATCCATAGGTAAAGATGATCCGTAACCTTGTTAAAGAGGAGAGCCGGCAGTATTCGCCGCGTTCCAATCGCCAATACCCCAACGCGAAAAAAATGTCCAATGCGCAGATGGAGTGCGGGATAGTCACCGCGCCCAGTGAGCGATTTGGAGCTAGCCCCCAATCCCTGCATGACCAACTCGATGGGAGGAATCTTTTTACGCTGCAATGGGATCCGGAGAACGACGGCAGCGATTGGGTTAATGAATCTGATTTACAATATGGCTCGTTATGAGCAGTTAATGCGGTTGGCCAACAGCTCTTGAGAAAGCAAAGGTGAGGAAGAATTCAAATAGGCCATAATGAGCGAAACAACCAAAAAAACGAAAGAAACGAAAGAAAAAAGAGTCCTGTTTGACGCCAAGCATGAGCTTGGAGTACGCTCGTCTGAAAAACAACTAGTGAACGGACTCGTCCTCAAAAAGTCGAGTTTTTAGATGTGCCCAGAAGAAAACGCGTTGCGCTCGGGTTGCAAATTGTCGAGCCGGCACTTAAAAGCGCTGGAAGATTACGCGCATGTTTAGCAAGGGATCCAAGCCATGCTTGGATCGCCGAAGGAGGAAGCAAGTGTCTAATGCGAACTGGAGAGGCATCGTGGGGGTCATAAAGCCGACGTACAAATCGGGGTCCCTTGTAGATTTCATTCGTCTCCTTCCCGATGGTGTGGGAGTCGTCCCGCTCTTTATTGGCGCTCAAGAGCACACCGAAGAGGAATATTTGCGCGCTATGGAGATTTATCACCAGCGGGTTGCCGAACTGGCGCGCATCGGTGTTGATCTCATTCACCCGGAAGGCGGCCCGCCTTTCATGGTCCGCGGATATGATGCTGAAAGAGAACTTGTCCAAGGCTGGGAGGACAAATATAGTATCCCAGTCGTGACGACAGGGATGAGTCACAGGGAAGCGTTGCGCGCCATGGGGATCAGACGGTTTCTCGGGTTGACTCCGTATCAAGGCGGCATCAATGAAAAATTCGCAAAATACTTTAGGGATGCCGGGTTTGATGTCGCGGCGATGAAGGGAATAGAAATTCAATTCACCGAAAGGTCTAAACTGTCCAGGGAAGAAATCTACCTTCATCTTAAAAAGGCATTCTTAAAACAGCCCGATGTGGACGGTGTTTACCTCCTTAGTCCTGGAGGGTGGCGCATTATGGACGTGATTGAGGCGGAGCAGGACTTGAACGTGCCGATCATTCATCCGGTGGCTGCCGGAGTTTGGTCGACCTTGAAGCACCTAAATATAAGACATCCTCTTAACGGTTTTAGCCGACTATTGGAACAATTTCCCTAAACATTGAAATCACGACGGGTAAACGCAAGGGAGGGCTCACAATGAAAAGCTACTTAGTGTTGGTGGCGTCCACGTTAGTGGTGGCATTTTGGGGTTTCTCGATAACACTAACTGTCGCTGCGCAGGGGCAAGATGAAGCTGAAAGGGAAGGGAAAGTCGGATTATACACGACGGCCAATACGTCGGACGCCAAAGCGATCACTGATGGTTTTAAGAAGGCTTACCCTAAGATTGATATCCAGTTTTACCGCACGACTGATTCTCAGTTGATGGAAAGAATCCTCACCGAGGCACGCGCAGGACAATCGCTTTGGGACGTAGTGTCAACGACCGGATTCTATGGTTATCAACTGAAGAAACGGGGACTGCTGGCGCCCTACGATTCCCCTGAACGGAAATACTATCGTGAAGGCTTCAAGGATCCGCAGGGATTTTGGACCTCAACTTATACGACTTATGCGGTTTTCGGCTACAATACAAAACTTGTGTCGAAAGCGGATATTCCCCGCTCGCACGAGGATCTCCTTAAGCCTGCTTGGAAAGGCCAAATCGGCATGGAAGGCCGGGCTTACGAGTGGTTCACTGCGACAATCAGCGGGATGGGTCGCGAAAAAGGGCTGACCTACATGCGCGCACTTGCGGCGCAACGGCCAAACCTTCGCATTGGTAGAACACTTCTGGCGCAATTGGTTGCTGCGGGCGAGTTCAAGGGAACTCTAACGTCCTATACACATAGTTTCGAGACACTGCAGGCCGGTGGCGCCCCCGTGAATTGGATCGCGCTCGCACCGACTTATGCAAACATCCATCCGGTAGGAATTTCGGCGAAGGCCCCGCATCCAAAAGCGGCAAAATTATTTATTGATTACGCCCTCTCCAAGAAGGGCCAGGAGTTGTTTCGCGCTCTTCGGCGTATTCCCGATCGTGTTGATACCCCACCTGATCCTCCGAATCTGTTGGAGGGCGTTGTACCGTCTTTCACCGACCCTGAGATCTACGAGGACTTCGACCGGTATATCAAGCTCTTTCGAGAGATTTTCGGCAGTAACTAGAGGCTAAATGAAGGATGGAGGCGGAAAGTGGAAGGATCAAAACTCAATTCTGATTTTATTTCTTGACCTACGCCTTCGTCATGGTTCTAACGGCCTGTCAGCAAGCCATCAACCACGATGCAGGCTTAGCTGGAAAGAGAGCCGTAGAGTTCGCGCAGGTTGCATTCGTAAGACCGGATAAGGAAATTCCTATCGTGTTACTCCTGATTTTGCCATTATCGATGACTATGAGAAATATGGGAAATATGCCGCGAGATTTTCCTGAAAAAGTAAGGCAAGGGAGGCCACGGCAAATCAATTCTTGAATAAGGGGGTGCAGTCATGTCGTATACAAGCTGGCGAGGGGTGGTGGGACTCATTAAGCCCGGTTATCGACCGGGGTCGCTGGAAGAGATCATTCGTCTTCTTCCCGAAGGAATCGGGGTAATCCCCCTGTATCTTGACGAGGGCATTAAGGAAGGAACGCAACAAGAGTTGCTCGACGCCATGGAACCCATCAAGGAGAAAGTGGCGAAACTGGCTGCCTTGAAGGTAGACCTGATCCATCCCATGGGCGCTCCGCCCTTTATCCTCAGGGGCTACCGAGGCGAAGAGGAGATTATCAAAAGCCTGGAAGACAAGCACGGCATCCCCGTTATTACCTCAGGCATGACCCAGGTGGAGGCCCTGAAGGCCCTGGGAGTAAAAAGGATGGTGGGCATAACATACTTTGGGGATGAGACCAATCGGAAATCAGCCGCTTATTTCCGCGAGGCGGGCTTTGAGGTCTTAAGCATAGAGGGGATTGCTACCTGGGCCGGGGTCGATAGACTTTCCTCCCGGGAGATTTATTCCTTTACGAAGCAGCTATTTCTTAAAAACAAGGACGTCGAGGGAATTTGGATACCCGGCAGCGGCGGTGGCTGGGGAGCCCTTGACGCAGCGCAAACCCTGGAGCAGGACCTCCAGGTTCCCGTCATAACCAATACCCTTGCCAAGATCTGGGCGATACAGAAGCGACTCCATATCAGGCAGCCCATCCGGGGTTATGGAAGATTACTGGCGGAAATGCCCTGATGCAGGGCCAGGGGCCAGGGTCGGGTCTTGGATTTTGCTGTCCGCTACCGTTGAAAGCAATTTAACGCTGGGAAACAGTTTGGGCTCAGGGTTCTATAAAGAGACCTTCCATAGCTCGATCAGTCATAAACTGCGGAGCAAATGAAAACTCCCTTTTCAACTAGAATATCGACGCAACGGTCGGCGAGCTTTCCTTCGATATCGGCGATCTCTTCTTCTCTCAGACCGGCGGGCGGGTAGATGCGAACATGGCCGTCCTCATCGTCGAACGCCTCCGTGGTGCCTTCGATCCTTGCTTCGGGACAGAGCCGCTTCGCGAACAAGCGGAGTTCTGTGAGGTAGTTGTCCACGAGACCCTTGCGTTCGAAGGAAAACATCGATTTAGCCCTGGGATAGACACATGGGTCGGACCACGCTATGTATGAACACTTTTAGAATTTGTCGCACACCCAAGGCCAGGGGGCTCATAGACATTGCCGAGAAAAATGTGATAAGAATTTTTTTTAACGCTAAAACACGGGGAGAAGTGATATGGCGACTAAATTGAAATTCGGCTTACTTTTGCCTCATTTTTGCGAACACGCCTCGACCCAAAGCTGCATCGAGGGAGCGAAAAAGGCCGAGGCCTATGGGTTCGACTCGGTCTGGGTCAGAGATCACCTGGTTTTCGAACCGCACGGCATGGAGGGCGAAGATAATACCCACATCGAGGGTTTACTGATCCTTGCGGCGATCTCGTCGGTATGCAAGAAACTGATTCTTGGCACCGGCACCATGATCTCGCACCGCCATCCGATACATCTGGCGCAAGCCATGGCGGGGCTCAGCACCATGTGCGACAGTAATATCATCATGGGTCTCGGCCTCGGCACCTTTCCTCATGAGTTCGAAGCCGCGGGTTACAAGAAAACGACTCTGCAAGATCGCGCTAACATAGCCAAAGTGAATGCCCTGCTCTGCCGCCGATTCTGGGCCGGTGAAAAGATCAGCTACAAAGACGACTACTACGACTTCAAAGACGTTGAGCTCAAACCGACGCCGAGCAAAAAGATTCCGATTTGGTACGGCGGCGGCACGCCGGCTTCCTGCCGCCGCGCGGCCGATTACTGCGACGGCTGGATGCCGGGACGTATTCCCACGGCGACTTTTAACAAAATGGTCAAATACCTCGAAGAGCAGTGCAAGCTGGCGGGGCGGCCCATGGTCACCACCGGGGCGATCCCCATCACCAGCATCGACAAGAACAGAGACGTGGCGCTGAGCAAGGTTAACGTCAAAGGTCTGATCAACGAAGGAAACACCCCTGCCAAGAAAACTTGGGTGAGACCGGCGTCCGGCACCTTTTCCACGGTTGCCGATATCGAAGGGCTGCTCATGGCCGGAACTCCGGCGGATATCGCTCGCGATACCAAACGATACGAAGAAGCCGGGCTCAATCATATCGTCTTCGATCTGCGCTTCCGCTACGCCGACTGGTACCAACAGATCGATTTGTTGGGTCAAGAAGTTCTGCCGGCGGTAAGGGCGTAAACGAGGTTCAAATCGTTCAAGCCGTTCAAACAGTTCAATTCGTCCGATCCGAATCTGCAAAACGTTTTGAACGACTTGAACGTTTTGAACTTTTTGAACGAACTTTTGGAGTTCTAAAATGCGCACGGAAAAAGTTAATTTTTACAGCGAAGGCATCAAGCTTGCTGGCGTGCTTTATTTGCCGGACTCGGATCAGGGCAAGCCGTTTCCGGGCATTGTGCAGGGACCGGGTTTTCTCGGCCTCAAGGACGCCAAGCACTACATCATGATGTTCGAAAAGCTCTGCGCCGCCGGCTACGCCTGCCTCTGCTTCGATTACCGTGGTTGGGGCGACAGCGAAGGCAAGGATCGCGGTTGGGTGATGCCCCAGTGGCAGGCGGAAGATATCCGAAACGCAATTACTTACATGCAAACGCGCGCCGAAATCGATCCCGATCGAATCGCCACCTACGGCTCCGGCGGCACCGGGGGCGGCAATGCCGTCTACGTTGCCGCTATAGATTCACGGGTAAAGTGCTGTGTCAGTTATCTCGGCGTCAGCAGCGGCAGGGAATGGCTCCACTGTATGCGCCGGGAATACGAGTGGGTCGATTACCTCAAAAGCATCGACGAAGATCGTAAGAAACGAGTGACCACCGGCTCGGGTGCTATCGTTAGCGCGCGTGAAGGGGGCATCATGGTGCAAACCCCGGAGCGCCAAGCCACCACCATCAAGAAAGAAGTGGCGGATAAAATCCCCGACGCCATGCCACTCGCCTGCGCGCAAGCGATCCTCGAATACAGCCCCATTGACGTCGTACACAAAATTTCGCCGCGCGGCGCCCTGTTTATCGCCGTGGAAGGCGACGCGGTCACGCCGGAACAGCAATCCTTCGATTTATACGAAAGAGCCGGCGAACCCAAAAAGCTGGTTTTATATAAAAAAACCACCCACTACGGCATCTACAACGATTATTTCGACGACGTCGCGGCCAACGTCATCGACTGGTACGACCGCTATCTCAAGTACCACAAGGTCGAAGTCACCGAAAGGAAGTAGGAGCGAGGCATGAATAATATTTCCTTTGGCGTGCGCGTGCCGAACTCCGGCCCGCTCTCCAGCATTGAAAACATCGTCAATGCCACCAAGGCGGCCGAAGAATTCGGCTTCGACGCGATATGGGTACACGACCACGTGGTCTGGAGCACCGAGATGCATCGCCACCATATTTCCTCGGGCGCCTTCGAAGCGATCAGTGATTCCCAGGAGGCGAATTTCTTTGAAGCCACCACGATCCTGTCGTACCTGGCGGCGGAGACCAAGAAGATTGTCCTGGGCGTGGCTTGTTTGGTCATGCCCTGCCGCAATCCGATCTACGCTGCGAAGCAGTATTCGACCTTGGATCATCTCGCCAACGGCCGTTTGCTGGTCGGCGTCGGCCTCGGCTCCAAGGCCACCCGCGAGTCGGACGAGTTCGGTGTATTCGGAGTTCCCTATGACCGGCGCGGCGATCGAGCCGACGAATATATTCAAGCGATGAAAGCGATCTGGACCCAGCCCCTCGCTTCCTATAAAGGCGATTTCATCGAGTTCAAAGACGCCGAGGTTTATCCGAAGCCGGTTCAGAAACCCCACCCGCCGGTTTGGGTCGGCGGCTGGATGAAGCTCGCCGCCAAGCGCGCCGGCAGATACGGCGAAGGCTGGATACCTGGCTGGCTCTCGCCCAAGGAAATGAAAGTCGGCTGCGATATCCTCGCCAACACGGCCCAAGAGAACGGCCGCGATCCGAAGAAGATCACCATTGCGGTAGAGAAACTTGCGACGATTGCAAAGACACGCGAGGAAGGATTGAATCTGGCGATGCCCACGCTCAAAACCAGCAGCGAGAGCTACGAGCGCGACATCAACAGCATGCAGTTCGCCCTCGACCGCCACATCTTTGGCTCCATCGATGACGTGCGCCGGCGCGTCGATGAATTTATTGAAAACGGCGTGCAACACTTCGAGCTCAAGATCATTTACCCGACGATGGACAGCTTGCACCGGCAGATGGAGCTGTGGGCGGAGAATATTCTGCCGCGGTACAACTAAGACAAGTTTCTAGTTACTGGTTTCTAGTTCTCAGTTTTCCGATAACCAGAAACTAGGAACTAGAGACTACAAACTTTTTCCAGGGGAAAGTTTTGAACCTACAATTTACCTTGAACGGCAAACTAGTGGCGGTGGACTGCGAGGCGGCGGATACGCTCGCCGAAGTGCTGCGCAACCAACTCAATCTTAACGGCACCAAGGTTTCCTGCGAAGTCCAAGTCTGCGGCGCTTGCACCGTGTTGGTCGATGGCGCGCCGGTCAGCGCATGTACCTATCTTGCGTATGAAGCGCGCGGCAAAAGCGTCACCACCATCGAAGGGCTGGAAAAGCCCGACGGCACGCTCCATCCGTTGCAGCAGGCGTTTATCGACGAGTTCGCCTTTCAGTGCGGTTATTGCACGCCGGGAATGATCATGGCCGCCAAGGCGCTGCTCGATGAAAACCCCAAGCCGTCGCGCGATCAGATCATTCACTATATGGACGGTAATATCTGCCGCTGCACCGGCTACGTTCCCATCGTCGCGGCCATTCAGCGCGCCGCCGGGATGATGGCGAAGGAGAGCAAGAAGTGAGCGCCGAAAAGAAAACTGATTTTCAGATCGTCAACCACTCGATCCCGCGCCGCGACGGCCGCGTCAAAGTCACCGGCAAGGCGCAATACGTCGCCGATCTGAAACTCATCGGCATGGCCTATGCCAAAGTGCTGCGCAGCCCATTCGCCCATGCCAGGATCGTTTCCATCGACAAATCGCGCGCGGAAGCGCATCCCGGTGTCCATTGCGTCGTCACCGGCTACGACCTTGAAGGCTTGAATCCGTACTATGGCCACGCGGTCAAAGACCACCCGCTCCTCGCCATCGACAAAGTCCGCTATGCCGGTGAGCCGGTGGGGGCCGTCGTGGCAGTGGATGAGCGCACCGCCTTCGAAGCGCTGGAGCTCATCGACGTCAAGTACCAAGAACTGAAAGCCGTTTTCACGCCGGAAGAGGCGATGGCCAAAGACGCCCCGCTATTGCACGAAAGGAAATTCGAAGCGGGCGCACTGCGCGGCTTCGAAGGCGAGGTGACCGCCGGCAAAGGCACGAATATCTGCCAGAGCCATAAAATTCAGTGGGGCGATGTGGAGAAGGCATTCAAGGACGCCGCCGCGGTCGTCGAAGGCAACTACTATTTTCCCATGACCTACGCCTACGCGATGGAACCTTACGTCGCCGTCGCCGATGTCACCGACCAAGGCGTCAACATCTATTCCTCGGCGCAGCATCCTTTCATGGTACGCCACGACTTGAAATCCATCTTCAATCTACCGGTGAGCAAGGTGCGCCTGATTGTGCCCTTCGTTGGCGGCGGTTATGGCAGCAAATCCTACACCAAAATCGAACCGCTGGTTGCCGCTTGTTCCTGGAAAGCCAAGCGGCCGGTAAAACTGCAACTCACCGTCGAAGAAGCGATGCTCACGACGCGCAGCGATGACGCTTACACCTGGATGCGCACCGCGGTGGACAAAAACGGCAAGATCATCGCGCGCCAGGCAAGAATCCTGATGAACACCGGCGCCTACGCGGAGAACAGCCCGCTGGTCGTCGAAAAGTCGACCAATCGCTGCGTCGGCCCCTATACGATTCCCAACGTCCTGATCGAAAACAGCTCGCTCTATACCAACACCGTTCCCGCCAGTTCTTATCGCGGTTTCGGCTGCGCCCAGGTCACTTTGCCCGGCGAATCGCAGATCGACGAGTTGGCGGCAAAGATCGGCAAAGACCCCTACGAGTTTCGCTTGGCCAATGCCGCCAAGCCGGGCGAAGAATTTTTTCCCGGCATGCGCCCCTTCGACGGGACATTGAAAGAAGATTTGGAAACCGCCGCCAAGGCCATCGGTTGGGGCAAACCATTGGCAAAGGGCCATGGCCGCACCGTCGCTTGCTCCGGCAGCGACGCCGGCGCCTATCCGCTCACATCGACGGCGGTGCGAGTGCACGCCGATGGTTCGGTAACCATCATGACCGGCAGCACGGAACTGGGCCAGGGCAGCCACACTGTCCTGCCGCAGATCGCCGCCGAAGCGCTGGGCGTCGCTTACGAGAAAGTGAACGTGGTCTCTTCAGATACCGCGATCACCCCTTACGACCGCTCCACGGGGGCGAGCCGGACGACGACGCTGATGGGCAGCGCCGTGTTGGAAGCGAGCCAGGAGGCAATCCAGCAGATGGTCGTGATGGCGGCCGATGTGCTGAAAGTCAAGGTCGAGGATATTCAAACCGTTCGCGGCGGCATCCGCTGCGGTGAAGTCCAGCTCGACTGGTCGCAGGTGATCAGCAAATTTTACGCGCTCCCGGACGGCGAAGTGATCGGTCGATCTTATATTAGAAAATCCGGCAAGTTCGCGGCTCTGCCGGTTTTCTGGGAAGCCGCCGCCACCGGTGTGGAAATCTCCGTCGACGAGGAGACCGGGAAAATCACCATGGAGAAACTCGCCACCGTCGGCGACGTCGGGCTGGCGATCAACCCCGCGTTGGCCGAAGGCCAAGACCTAGGCGCCGCGACCATGGGCATGGGCATCGGACTATTTGAAGAGCTCGTCTATGAAGGTTCGCAGCTGGTCAACGGCTCGATCCTTGACTACCGCCTGCCGCGCTTTTCCGATCTACCCAAAGAAGTCGAATTGCATCTCGTCCAGAACCAAGACGGCGTCGGCCCTTACGGCGCCAAGGGCGGCGGCGAAGCGTCACTCAACTCGATGGCGGCCAATATCGCCAATGCCGTCGATCGCGCCATCGGCGTGCGTATTCGCCAAGCTCCGCTCACGCCCGAGCGGGTCTGGCGCGCCCTCAAGGAAAAGGGGGTTCAAAGTTCAAAGGTTCAAAAGTTCAAGGAATAAAATCCGAGAACACTTTGAACCTTGAACCTTAAACTTTGAACGGGACAAATCCATGATGCCCTTACGAAAATTCGCAATTCACCAACCCAAAACCATCGCCGAGGCATCCCAGATGCTCGCCGAGTTCGGCGACAAAGGCCGGCTCTACGCCGGCGGCACCGAACTCCTGTTAGCGATGAAGCATGATTTGTTGCGCTATGAGCATCTGGTGGATGTAAAGACAATTTCCGGCCTCGATCAGATCGAGGTGAAAAACAGCTCTGTGATGATCGGTGGCACCGCTACCCACCGCGCCATCGAGCGCTCGGCATTGGTGAAGCAGAATTTGCCTGTCCTCGTCGAGATGGAAACCCAAGTCGCCAATGTGCGCGTGCGCGCCAGCGGCACTTTGGGCGGAAACTTATGCTTCGCCGAACCCCACTCCGATCCGGCGACGCTGCTTGTGGCGCTCGGCGCGAAAGCCCATGTGCAAGGAAAATCCGGTACTCGCTCCGTAACCATCGACAAACTCATTACCGGCGCATACGAAACGTCACTTGCAAGCGACGAACTTCTCGCCGGCGTCGAGATACCGGTCCCGGCAAAGACGCGGCGCGCGGCGTATCTCAAATTTCAGCTCAAAGAACGACCTACGCTGGGCTTGGCGTTAGTCGTGGATCTCGACGGCGACACGATCAAGAAAGCGACCGCTGTAGTCGGCAGCGTCAGCGCGGTTCCTACTCAGTCCGCCAAAGCAAACGGCCTGCTCGCCGGCCCCAAGTCGCAGGTTGAAAGACAACTCGGCGACGCGGCGGAAGCCTTGGCGCAAGCGGCCGATCCCGTCGACGACCTCGAAGGCAGCGCCGAGTACAAGCGCCACTTGATCGGCGTGTTCCTAAAGCGTGCCTTCGCCGCAACGCTGGCTAATGCTCCTCAGAGTTAGAAATATCCAGGCTGTTGACACCACCGGCCGGGTGGAGGCTGAACGGCCTGTCCATGATACGCCATGAGCCATTTGATCGGGGGCGTCCTGGTTTGGGCTGTGGTGTCCGATAAGAACACGCCATGCTGAACTACGCACGGCTGATCGCGCAGGAGCTCCGTCCGGTGGTGCGTTACGCTGTGGGTTACCGCAGTTTCCTGGGCGAGCGCGTCAGTGGAGGAGCAGCGCTGACGCGCGTGCGAGACAGGCTCGCCAACCGAAACAATAATTTTCTTAGTTTTGTTAAACGGAGAATCTATAGCCATCCGAAAAGTCCCTACCTGCCGCTGCTTCGCGCTGCGGGTTGTGAATTCGGCGACTTGAAAGGATTAGTTGAGCGCAACGGACTCGAGCAGTCGCTGGCTGAGCTGGCGGCGCTTGGAGTTAGAATATCCATCGATGAGTTCAAGGCTAGGGTCCCCATCACACGAGGCCAACTGACTCTCACCCTTGCCGAGCGGGACTTCGACAACCCCTACCTGGCCCATCATTTGGAAGTTCGAAGCGGGGGGACGCGCAGCGCTGGCACCCGTGTGCTGGTAGACTTGGACTTCATACGGATTCTGGCCGACGACACGGCTCTCGCCTTCGACGCGCACCGTTTGTGGAATACAAAGCTCGCGTTGTGGTTGCCGGTCGGCGGGACAGCGCTGATCGCCGTAAACATTTTCGCCAAGTTGGGCTGCCCGCCAGCCCGTTGGTTTACGCATGTGCCCCCGCATATTCTGGGCCTAAAGATGCGTTTATGGCACCGTTTCGTTGTGTCCTGGGGAAGATGGATGGGCGGAGAACTGCCTGAACCGGAATATGCGCCGCTCACCGACGCTGCACGGATCGCTCTGTGGATGAACAGTGAGATTCGCAACGGACAGCGACCCTGTCTCATGACCTACGCCAGCTCAGCGGTCCGCATCTGCCGGGCAGCACAGGAGGATCGGATTGATCTCCGTGGCGCCCATTTCATCACCATCGGCGAGCCTTTGACGTTGGCGAAGCGGAAAGTGATCGAAGGGGCCGGCGCACAGATTTTGGTCCGTTACGCGGTAACCGAGGCCGGCATACTGGGCTATGGTTGTGCAGAGCGTAGCGACTCCGACGACCTCCATTTCCTCAGCGACAATCTGGCGCTGATTCGCCATTCCCGTTATGTCGGGCCGGATCGGACCCCGGTGCAAGGTCTTCTTGTGACCTCGCTTCTGGCGGAGTCTCCCAAAGTCTTATTGAATGTCGAGACTGGAGATTACGCGGAGGTGACAGAGCGCGAGTGCGGCTGCCCGCTGGGGCGGGCGGGACTGGGAACCCATTTGGCTGGAATCAGAAGCTTCGAAAAACTTACCGGCGAAGGAATGACGTTCGCCGGCACTCGTTTGATCAGCGTTCTTGAGGAAGCGCTTCCTCAGCGCTTCGGCGGCCAGCCCAGCGATTATCAGCTTGTCGAGGTCGAAGATGCGAGCGGCATTACGCGACTCGAGCTCCTGGTAAATCCCGCCGTTGGGCCCGTGAACGAAGTAGCCGTCGTTGAAATGTTTTATTCCGCCCTAAACAGCGGCGGCGGCATGCGGACGATGGGAGAAATATGGAAACAAGCGGATATTCTCCAGGTGCGGCGTGTCACACCGATCGCAACTCGCATGGGAAAAATTTTGCCTTTTCACCTCGCGAAGCAGCGAGCGGATTCTTCAATCTGAGCGCCGCGACAGACCGTAACTCTCTACTGAGCGAGCTGTGAGGCTGGAGTAGCGAAGGCAGCCAGGTCCGCAGAATCAAAGTTCTTCTTGGTGTTTGGCAATCTGTTGCAAACAGGTTACGTATTCCACTCACGGCACCGGTGGTCTCAATGCTCTTAGAGGCAGAAGTCCATTGCCTTCGCTACGGAAGGCTCGCGCCTCGCTCCGTGCATTAACTTTCAACTGCGGAATCCGGCTTTATTCGACTGCTTGCGTGGCGAAGGCGGCAGATTTTGGCCTCTTTTGGGTGTTTTCCTTCCCTGAAAAACATTTTGCCTAGCGAGTTTTGGTTGCACAGTGGCGACCGTTGCGTGTAGCATAAAATACTTCATCGTCCATGCGAGAAAATTGTTTTTGGGGGTCGGTCTCATGGACATGTTCCTATTTTTCGTCCGGCGTTTGTTCTTCGAACTCAAACCCTGGCTGGAATGGGCTCAGCACAACTGGGGCATCACGATCGTCCTGCTCGTCGTTTTGATCTATTTAGCCCGCCGGCACCGACGCCTCAGCAGATATCATTATTACTGAACGTTATCCTCGATCGAAAACGGCGCAGCGCGGGTGGGCGCCGGGCGCAGCCGCGCTGCTTGAGATCTTCTGCCCGAGCGTTCATTGATCGCGGGCCTTGACCTTCGGCTCTTTCGTGCGATAGCCTGGGTGCAGATTGAGGTTCGCCGCTGCGGGGGAAACGAAAACCATGGCAGGCGAAAAAACTGTAAACAACATTACTTTTCGCTTCCGGCATACGATGATGCTGGTCAGTGACCTCAATCGAAGCATCGATTTTTACACCCGGCTTCTTGGTATGGATATACAACGTTTACGTAACTCGCCGGAGCGATTTGAGCGCGGTGCCTATGTGGGCTACGGCAGCGACGATGAGAATCATGCGCTCGAACTGATCCAGTTGGGTGCTCCGGGCGAAAATACGAATATACCGCCGTGGTCTGGCCATATCGCTATTTTCGTTTCCGATCTTTACAGGTTATGCGAAAAGCTGAAAGCCGAAGGCGTGACGTTCATAGAGGAACCGAGACCGAAGCGGCCCGGCAGCAAGGATCTCGTCGCCTTCATCACGGATCGCGACGGTTACACCGTGGAACTGACCGAGCGCCACACCATGTCTGGTCCGCCGATCAAGATAACATAGTCACATCCGACGGCCGGGTTTTGTTCGCTCTCAGCGGACAAACAGCATGCGGTATCGCTGCGTGTATTCCTGGAGTTTCTCGGCCAATTGCACCCGGCTCGGAAAAAGCTTGAGGTGAGCCGGATATCCCTCCGGCTTGAGCCCCGGCTTGGCTGATTCCCTTCCGCGCTGGATGAAAATTTTCTGGCCTTCATCCGAGATCGTGAAGTCGACGAATAGTCTCGCCGCGTTCGGATGCGGCGCCTTCTCGACGATGCTGATCGGGTGCAGCGCCACGATCGCCGGCTCGATGCCGATCCAGTCCACCGGCGCGCCTTGTTTCTTCATCAGGTGCGGCCGGTACCAGTAGGCGACGATTTGCAGGTCATATTCTCCCGCGCCGAGCAGTTGGGTCACCAGTGAACGCCCGCCGCGGATGGAAACATTCTGTTTCGCCAGCGCCTGCATGAACTCCATCCCCTTTTTCTCTCCCATCAAATAAAGCATGTTGGCGAACCAGCGATCTTCGTTCTGGTCCAGCACCATGCGTCCCTTCCAGCGGGGATGAAGCAGGTCCTCGTATCGCTTCGGCTGCTCCTCGCGCTTTACCCGGTTCGTGTTGTAAGCCGTGACGATCACGTTGTCGTAGAGATCGGTCCAGTAACCGTTGGGATCTTTGAATCCCTCCGGATAGGCGGCGGCGAACGGCGACTTATAAGGCGCGATGAAGCCCTTTTTCTGCATATGATAGGTTTCGAATTCCCCTACGCTCACCACATCCGCCGTATACGTGCCGGTCTGCCGCTCGACATTCATGCGGCTGAAAATCTTCTCGTGGGTCGACCGAAAAATGTCCGTCTTGATGAAAGGGTACTTGGCTTCGAAAGCGACGGTCAGAGAGCGGGCAAACTCGGTTTCCACCGAGGTGTAGAAAACCATCTTGCCCTCTTTCCTCGCGCCGTCGATCAGCTTATCGCTCTCGGCGCCAAAGGCCGTACGCCCGCCGAAGGTAAGAACCAAGACCAAAATGGACAACTTTCTTGTCATTGCCATTTGCCTCCTTCAGTCCAGCTCATAAGCGCTCACAGTCGAGAAACAAACTTGTTATCCTTGATCAAAAACCGCCAGGGCTTATTCTTCCACGGTCCCGCATAATCTACGCCTATCCGCGGTGTCGTGACAACCTGCGACACCGGCTCGCCACGGTCTTCCAAATAGAGGACTTTGCCGCAGAGGTCGTCGCCGTTGAGCTTCCGATCGATCGCAAAGGCCTGGCAGAGCTTTCCCGGTCCGCTGGCGAGATTCTGCTGCTGCTCGGTCTGCCGCCGCGCCCGCATCAGTTCAACGCCCTGCACCGGCTCGACCCCGCGAATCAAAACCGCGGCTGGGTAATCGACCGACTCCGTCACGATATTGAGCATGTGATGAAAACCGTAAACCAAGTAAACGTAGGCGTAACCCGCGGGCCCGAACATAATCTCCGTGCGCGCCGTCCGCCCCTTGGACGCATGGCAAGCTTTGTCTTCAGGACCGATGTAAGCTTCCGTCTCAACGATTTTGCCCACTGTCGTCCCGTCCCGATGCTTGTGCACCATATATTTGCCGAGCAACTGCCGGGCGACGTCAAGGGTCGATTGTTCGTAGAAAGAGCGAGGAAGTTTCACGGTGGAAGCGATGGTCAAGTGGAGGCGGTGTCTGGACCGGATTCTGGCCACTGGCAACTGAAAACTGTCGTCTGCTATCCTATTCGGACTGCGGCAGGCCGTCATTGATTTCCACCCAGGGCGCCTTGGAGCCGACGTAGATGTGTTTAGAGGGCCTAACGCCGGGATCGGTATCCAGAGTCCCCAGACGGAGACGGAGAGTTTCCGGACGCGCGTCATTGCGCTTCAAAATCGGTGAGCCGCATCGCCCGCAAAAACACCGCCGTTTGCCCGGAGAAGATTCCCATTCCTTCAATAATTCTTCCCCCACGAGGAATCTAAACGAAGCCGTCGGAATCGTCGCTCCGGTGCCGAACGCGGCGCCCGACGCCTTTCGACACTGGCCACAATGGCAGTTGCTTACCGCTTTGAGCTCTGCGTCGATTTCGTACCGAATACCGCCGCAGAGACATGAGCCTTTAAGCATAGAGCCTCCTCTCGGAAAAACACCGACATGGTTAACGCGATGCCGCTAACCGGCGCGCGGTGAGCGCGCATGCCGCGTCCCTGCTAAGCGGCGGATTAGGCGACCTGATTACGTGCATGGACCTTGGTACGCGATCCGCCGAGCCTTGCCAGATTCCGTGTCACGCAACTCAAAACAGCGCAAATAGGCAGACTCGCCAAATTCCTTAATTGGTGGGCACTCGATCAGTATTCCGTGGTCGATATGTTTAGGCAGACTCGTCATCGCCAAATCGTCCTTCTCGGATATAGACAACGCTCTGCCCTCGCGTTGCAAAACGATGATTTGACTTCCAGAAATCGCGTTAACTATAGAGTCAATCGGCATACCCCATTGTCTGACAATTGTTCCGCGATCGGAAAGTTCAAGAACGCGTTCCACCTCGAGCACCTCAAACCTATCAACGGAGGGCATTCTTGTCACTCGCGCCACAGCAACCGTGCCACTGCAGCAGCAATGGTCATGCGTGTCGATAATTCGAGGATCCATTTTAGCTCCTTCACGAAGCCAAAAGGATAATTCAAACTCGGCGGTTGCAATGTCCTTGCCGCTTGTACATGCTCCAATTAAGGCTGTGAGGACGAGCGGTAAATAAATCCGAAATGACTTAGTCATACAATTCCTCGCCTGAACAGTATTACGTCGAATTGAAAGTAGCCAAGTCCCAAGCCAATCTCACTTGATCTCTTTCACCACACTCCAATCCACCAGTTGGCTGAGCGGCATATCTTTCGTGATCTTGAGTCGCTTGTTTCTGACTTTGAGCATGCGCGTACAAATCATACTACGCAATTTGGATAATTGACAGATTATCGTCAATTGCCGATACTGGCTGGAGAATAGTTACCAGGAGGATAATCGTGTGAAGACCGCATCAGTTTCAAAACTCAAGGCCTCGCTCAACGCGTACTTGAAGCGAGTCAAAGCGGGTGAAGAAGTTCTGGTGACCGAACGTGGGCGGCCCGTTGCGAGGCTGTCCCGTGTTCCAAGCTCACGGAAACTGGCCGAGCACCCGGCCAAAATGCGGACAAATGGTTTCCTCAAGCTCGGTTCGGGCGCTCTGCCTAAACACTTCTGGAAATTACCCAGACCTAAGGACCCAAAGGGGTTAACTGTTAAGGCGGTGTTGGAGGAAAGAGAGAAGGGCTGGTGAAGTTCTGGGACACATCCGCCATCGTACCCTTATGCGTCGATGAACCGCGCTCCGCGACCGTAAAGGCCATGCTCATCGAGGATCTGTCTATTGTGGGCTGGTGGGCGACTCGCGTCGAATGCATCTCGGCCTTCAGGCGCCAGACTCGTGAAAAGAGCTTGAGCGTTGCCGGCGAAAGACAGGCCCGGCAAGTCTTACAAGCGCTCTGCAGAGCATGGACGGAGGTCCAGCCGAACGAAGCCGTGCGCGAGCTGGCTCAGCGACTATTGTCTGCTCACTCTCTTACCGCCGCCGATGCTCTTCAACTTGCCGCAGCATTGCATTGGTGCCACAGACGGACCCGGGATGAGTTTTTCGTTACATTCGATGCCCGACTCAGGGAGGCGGCACGTAAGGAAGGTTTTACCGTTGCGGCTGACGAGCCGTAGCGAAAACCGCCGATCTACTGCCCGCCAGTCTTGATCTCCTTCACCAAACTCCAGTCCACCAACTGGCTCAACGGAATATCCTTCGTCAGTTTCAATCGCTCTTTGGTGAGTTGCACGTCGAGGCTGACTCCCTTGTCGGAGATGATGCCGTCGTCGGTGAAAGAGTTGATCGAGGCGTCGTAGGCTTTGGCCGACTGGGCCGGCGTGATGCGAAGATAATCGGCGAGCATCTGCACCGTTTCGGCGCGGTTCTGCTTCATGAAGCGCGTACCGCGCAGGGCGGCGCGGACGACCTTCTTCACTTGTTCCCGCTGCGCACGGAGCTTTTGATCCGTGACCGCGATGCCGGAGAGCGGCAGCTCGATGAGGTCTCCTAAATAAATGAGCCGTTTGAAACCTTCGTCTTCCGCCTTGACCGCGAAGGCAATGTCGATGGGCGTGGCGTCGATGGAGCCCGCGTGCAGTGCCGCGAGCCGCGTCGGACTTTCGCCGGTGACGATGATTTTCACGTCCCTCTCAGGTTCAAAGCCGAAATGGCGCACCGCTACGCGAGACAGATAATCCACCGTGCCGGCGACCGAATCGACGCCGATGATCTTGCCCTTGAGATCCTTGGGCGTTTTGATCTCCGGCCGGGCAACCAATACATGGAGCGGCCGCGACACCATGCCGAGCACCGCCTTGATCGGCACGCCGGTGACCGCAGCGCGCAGCGCCGACCCCCAGGCGAGCAGATAATCGACGTCGCCGGAAACCAGCGCCTTGACCGCGATCGCCGGCTGCATTTGAATCTTATCGACGTCGATCCCTTCGTCTTTGAAAAACCCTTTGCGCATGGCGACGACGACCGGAAACTCAAATAGGCCTCTACTCGGCGTCGCAATCGCCACGCGCTCCGCGCCGGCCGCAGTAGGAACTGCGAACATTATTTGCGTCGGCGCAAGGAAAATCACGATGGCCAAACTAACGCGCAGCATGTTTCCGCGCATGTTTGGGGTCCCTCTATTCCATCCGGACATTTTTGCTGAAATCATACGTGGTCGAATAATCGCTTTCGAAGGTGCAGGCGATCCGCTCCCGGTCCCAGCCGCCGGCAAAGCATTTCTTCAAGAATGCCATCATCAGCTTCCCGGCATCGTTCGCGGCCTCCTTGCGGTAGCGTCCCGGCATGGTGTCGTTGAGCCAGCCGTGCGGCGCGTCGCGGTAGAGGCGGATGTGGTAGCTCTTCTTGGCTTTCTCAAAGCAGTTGCGGAAACGCACGACATCGTCGATGGAAATGATGTGATCCGCCTCGCCGAAGGCGCCGAGCACGGGGCAGCTTACTTTTGCGACCAATTCCTCTACCGGTGTTGGACGAAGCTCGTTGCCCTGCCACTCCCTGCCGCCGATGGCGCCGTAGAGCACCACCGCGCCGGCGATGTCATTTCGATTCGCCGGCAACAGCAGCGCTTGGCGCCCGGATTGGCAGACTCCGATAATGCCGACACGCGAGGGATCGACGTTGGGCAGCTTTTTCAAGTACTCCACCGCCGCGTTCAGGTCCGCCAGCGCGCCGTCATCGGTAAGATCGACTCGTTGTTCCCCGCGCAGCACCGCGTTTCGATCGCCGGTGAAACGGTGGAAGAGGTCAGGCGCCAAGCCGACAAAACCAGCCTGCGCCAGCTTGACCGTCAAATCTTTCGTATGCTGATCGATGCCGTAGCGCTCGTGCAGGATGATCACCGCGGGCCGTTTCCCTTTGGCCTTGGGCAGAGCGCGCCTGGCGCTGATGCCGCCGCCGAGGTTGACCGTCGTCGGTTTTAGTCCCGTTGATTTTTTGCTTGCCATGGATACCTCCGTTACTTGCGGCGCGTTAAAATGCGCTAAGCTTATCTCCCGATGAACAAGGGAGTCAAGGCGCGTTTGTGTCGCGGCCGGCGCAACCGTATATTCGAGACATGAATCTCAAAGAGGGCTCGACGGTCGTAGCGAATTTAACCACCACCGGACGCAAGACCGGACTGCCGCGAACAGTCGAGCTGCGCTTCGCCTATTTCCACGGAAACTTCTATGCTTCATCGAGCAAGGTGAAAGGCAAGCACTGGTGCCTGAACATGATTCGTCATCCCGCGGTCGAGATAACCGTGAAGGGAGAGAAGTTTTCCTGTACGGCCAAGCAGGTCACCGACAACTCCCTGCGCCGCCAAATCCTGACGCTGCGTGACTCGCCGCCGCAAATGGATCGTGTGGTGTTCGAGATCAGGCGTCGCAATTGAACTTCGCCGGCAGCACTGTTTTGTCCGTTCCGATTGCGCATTTCGGATCAGATCTATTTTCCCATGATGGACTGTATCGCAATATCGTGGACCTCCCGGTTGTCATCCCGAGCAACGCGAGGGATCTAGGATTTCTCGCTCCGCTCGAAATGACACGAGAGGTCAAAACATACGGCAATTCCGACGTTGCAACACAGTCTCTGAGGACAGAGCTAGGAAAGCAAACGGGCGATCTACTTTTCCTTCGTCTGCTCTTCGACTTTTTTCTCCAGGGTCTCGACGTTCTTCTGCATACCCTCGTAGAGGGACTTTTCTTTTTGCATGCCCTCCTGGATCGCCTTCTGGACTTCCTTGTCCCGCTCGGCGGAATCCTTCTTGTCGCCGCCGCAGGCGGAAAAAGCAAGCGCGCATGCCAGCATCACTATCGTTCCATTGACCCTAATCATCTCGTATCTCCTTCGAGGTAGAGGCCCAGCGCTCCCGCTCCGAAGGCTTTCTTCCCCGAGCAGGTAACGTTACTCAATACGTTTGTAGTAGTTAGCAGGAAAACACGCGGGCAGGCAACCTCAATGCGTCCATCATAGACGAAGTGGGGCTCCGGCGGGTATTTTTCTTTGCGCATGGGTCTGTTATTCTTTCGGCAGAGACTCCAATGAGTTCCCGAACGCTCATTTGCTTGCCTTTCCTCTTGATCCCCATCTCGGTTGGCTCGGCGACGCCCCAATCCGCCGCAAAACAGAAGATCAGCCCGACGCTTTCGGTGATCGATGCGGGCGCGTGGAAGTCCGTGCAAAAAGGCATCGAGTCGCGAAAAATCACGTTCGAACGAACCGAGCCCGGTTATACACTCGACCTCAAACTCCTGCGCTTCGATACCCAATGGATCACGGCACGCCTTCTGCGTGCCGCGCAATATCAGCTCAAGGCGGCGAGCGCGATGACGTTCGTGGAGCATAGCGGCGCCGTCGCGGCCATCAACGCCAATTACTTTGACACCGACGGCAAGCCCCTGGCTTTTCTTAAGGCGGGCGCGCAGGCGATTAATCCGCGGCTATCCAGAAGTTCGCTCTACACCGGCGTCTTCGGCGTCAAGGACCAACGACCATTCATTTCGCACCGCGACGATTTTCTGTCCGGGCAAGCGGACGAGGCGATGCAGTCGGGGCCGCTGCTCTTGCTGCGCGGCGCTCCTCAGACCGTTACCGGCGTGCCGCTGCGCGCCAACCGCCGCGCGCTCATCGGCATCGACAAGGAACAACGACTGATGATCGCCGTCACCGATAATCTCATCGGCGGCCTCTTTTGGGCGGAGCTGCAAGAAATTTTCTCCGCGGCCTCGTGGCAGGTGCAAGCGCAGGATCTGCTCAACCTCGACGGCGGTGGCTCGGCGCAGCTCTATGTCAAGGCCGGCAAGTTCGAGGAATTCGTTGCCGGCACCGTCGAAGTGCCGGTGGCGATCGGATTCTTCGCCAGGTAAAAATAACGGTTCCAATAGTTCCAGTCGTTCCATTGGTTCCAAATGTTAACCCCGTATAGAGCGGTTGATCCGCTCCGACGTCACAACCTCTCTTGGTCAGAAAACGATTGGAACTACTGGAACGGTTGGAACTTTGGTTCTTAATCCAGCGAGATGAACGCGACCCGGCTCCACTCCAGGGCGCGCGCGGGGAGTATTCCGAGATAGAGCGTGCCTAGGACAGCGAGACCGATAGCGATGTATAAATACGGCGCCTGGCGAAAACTTTTCCCTTCCGCGCCGCCTTCTTCCATGTACATTGCCGCGATCACCCGTAAGTAATAAATCACCGACAAAAGACTGTTTAACACGCCGATGATCGCCAATGCCAAGTGACCGGAAAGCACCGCCGAGCGGAATACATAGAATTTTCCCGCGAAGCCGGCTAGCGGCGGGAAGCCGGCCAGCGACAGCATGAATAGGGTCATGGCCATGCCGAGGAACGGGTGTCTAAAACCCAGGCCGGAAAAATCGCGATACTCCTCAGGGGATCGTTCGGTCTCCGCAAGTGCGGTGATGACCGCAAAAGCCCCGAACGCCATGAACGCGTAGGTCAGCAGATAAAAGAGCAGCGGCAGCCCGCCCCACTCTTCGCCCACCACAAGCGCCACCAGCAGATAGCCGGCGTGAGCGATGCTCGAGTAGGCGAGCATCCGTTTGACGCTCGACTGAGAGATGGCGAGGAGATTGCCCAGCGTCATCGTAATGATAGCGAATACCCAGAGCGGAAACGCCCAGTCGCTGTCCAGCGGCGCCAGTTGGTGCATTAGGATGCGCGCCCAGGCGGCAAAAGCGGCCGCCTTTACGGCCACCGACATGAAGCCGGTCACGGGAGTCGGCGCGCCCTCATAGACATCGGGCACCCAGAAATGAAACGGCACCGCGCCGACCTTGAAGGCGAAGCCGACGAGCAGGAGCAGCCCGCCACCGATGAGATAGGGCGGCCAATCCTCCGCCGAGTCGATCAAGAAGGTGGAAATCTCGTTGAGATTGGTCGAGCCGGTGGCGCCGTAGATCAAGGCGATGCCATAGAGCAGAAAGCCGGTGGCGAAAGCGCCCATGAGAAAATATTTCATGGCGGCTTCGCTGGAGCGGCCGCTGGCGCGCCAGATGCCGGTCAGAATGTAAACCGCGATGGACATGGTTTCGAGCGCCAAGAAAAAGACGATCAGGTCGTTGGCCGCCGCCATCAGAATCATTCCAGTGGTGGCGAAAAGCACCAGGGCGTAAAATTCGCCTTCGTGAATCTCCGCTTGGCGGATGTAATGAATCGAGGAAAGAATCGCTAGCGCCGCAGCGCCGAGAAAAATCTGCGTAAAAAAAAGCGCGAAGTTGTCGAGCATGACGGTGTCGCCGAATGCGCTTTCCTGGCTGCCCCAGAGAAACAGCGTCTCGCCGGCGCACAGCGCCAGCCCGAGCAGGCTGACCCACGCCAGCAGCCCTTTTTCCCCCTCTTGGTAAAAAAGATCGAGGAGCAAGACCACCAGTGCCGTGAGCAGCACTTGAGTGGCGGGAAGCAGCGGCACGAGATTGACGTCGATCACTTATTCGCTCCCGGCGCGGGTCGGTGCACAGCCACCGCCGTCGCTTGCGCGGCGAAAACTTTCTTGAGCGTCAGATCCACCGAAGGCTTCATTCGATCCAGGAACGGCCGTGGATAGACTCCCATGAGAACGATCAGCGCCAGAATCGGGACCAGAATAAAGATCTCCCGGCCGTTTAAATCTGTTAGCTTCTGGTTTTCCGGATGGGCCAGCGGGCCGAAAATGACCCGGCGAACCATCCAGAGCATATAGATCGCGCCCAGGATTACGCCGGTGGCCGCCGCCGCGGTCCAGCCCGGCGTCACGCTGAAGGCGCCGAGCAAGATCAGAAACTCGCCGACAAAGCCGTTCAGGCCCGGCAGCCCGATGGATGAGAAAGTCACCGCCAGCAGCAAAGCCGAGAAAATCGGCACTTGTTTCCACAGCCCGCCGTAATCCGCGATCAGCCGCGTGTGGCGCCGCTCGTAGATCATCCCGACCAGGAGAAACAGCGCGCCGGTGGACAGACCGTGATTGAGCATTTGAAAGATCGCCCCCTGGATGCCCTGCACGTTAAGCGCGAAGAGCCCGAGCATGACGAAGCCGAGGTGGCTCACCGAAGAATAGGCGACCAGTTTCTTGATGTCGGTTTGCATCATCGCCACCACGGCGCCGTAGATGATGCCGACGACCGCGAGCGCGATGAACAGCGGCGCCGCCGCCAGCGCCGCCTCGGGAAACAGCGGGATGGCGAAGCGCAGAAAGCCGTAGGTGCCGAGCTTGAGCAATACGCCTGCGAGGATCACCGAGCCGGCGGTGGGCGCTTCCACATGGGCGTCCGGCAGCCAGGTATGAAAAGGGAAGAGCGGCACCTTGATCGCAAAGGAAAGCGCGAAGGCGAAAAAAAGCCAGCTCTGTTGCTCGAAGGGAAGTTGCAACGCGTAGATCCGCAACAGGTCGAAGGTCAGCACTTGAGTTTCCTGCGCGTAGCGCGTGGCCAGATAAATAATTGCGACGAGCATCAGGAGGCTTCCCGCCATCGTGTAGATGACGAACTTGAGCGCGGCGTAGATGCGCCGCGCGCCTCCCCACACGCCGATGAGAAAATACATCGGTACCAACATGACTTCCCAAAAAACGTAGAATAGAAAAAGATCCAGCGCCACGAAGGCGCCGAGCATGCCGGTCTCCAAGAGCAGCATGAAAATAAGATATTCTTTGACCCGTTCCTTTACCGACCAGGAAGCGAGAATCGCCAGCGGCATGAGTAGCGTCGTGAGCAGAACCAAAAAGAGGCTGATGCCGTCGATGCCAATAAGATACTCGATGCCGAAGGCGGGCATCCAGGGTATCCGTTCGACCAGTTGCATCTCGCCGGTGGCGCCGTCGAAAAGATTGAAGACCTTGAGCGACCAGAGAAAGGTGAGCGCGCTGGCGAGCAGCGCCAGGGAAAAGAGCCCCTGGGTTTGCCGGCGCGGCACGGCCAACAGGAATGCGGCGCCGATCACCGGGATGGCGAGGAGCAGGGTCAAGTCTCCAGGGGCGAAGGATGACATGTTTACGGCTGCCTGAGATAGTAGGCCAACAGCGCCAGCGTTCCGGCGAGAAAGCCAATGACATAGTGCTGTACGTTGCCCGTTTGCAGAGCGCGCCACACCGCGCTCGCGCCGCGCGCGCCGGAGCCCACGCCGTTGACGATACCGTCGATCACGCCTGGGTCGAAGACTCGCGCCAGCCAGTCGGAAATCAAAGTAAACGGACGGACCAGCAGCCAATCATAAATCTCGTCGACGTAATATTTATTGAGTGAAATGCGATACAAAATTCCCGCGGTTCCAGCGCCCCGATCGACCGCGGCTCGCGGCCTGCCGTACTTTACGTACGCGAGAGCAATGCCGGCGACGACGATGACGAGCGTTAACGCCATCAAAGTGATCTCCGTTTCGACCGCGCCGTGATGGACCTCGTGAGCGCCGCCGAAAACCGGGTCAAGCCAATGATCCCAGCGGCTGCCCCATAGGTATTCCGGCGCGCCTAACCAGCCGCTGAAGATCGAGCCGACGGCGAGAATCATCAGCGGCACGGTCATCACCGCCGGCGACTCGCGCAGATGGGCCTGCGCGTGAGGGCCGGCGCGGGAGCCGCCATGAAACACCATGAAGAGCTGGCGAAACATGTAGAAGGCGGTCATTCCCGCGCTGAGCCAGGCAATCAGCCAGAGGCCCTGAGAGCCATGGGCGCTGCTGTACGCCTGCCAGAGAATCAGATCTTTGGAAAAAAACCCCGCGGTGAAAGGCGCGCCGGCGATCGCCAGCGTGGCGATCACGTAAGTCCAGTAGGTCGCCGGCATGTGAGATTTGAGGCCTCCCATCTTGCGCATGTCCTGCTCGCCACCCATGGCGTGGATCACGCTGCCGGAGCCTAGGAACAGACAGGCTTTGAAGAACGCATGGGTGAACAGATGAAAAATCGCCGCACCGAAAGCGCCGACGCCGACGGCGAGAAACATGTAGCCCAACTGGCTCACCGTGGAATAGGCGAGCACGCGCTTGATATCGGTCTGCGTCAAAGCCACCGTCGCCGCGAAAAAGGCCGTGGCCACGCCGATCACGGCGATGAGCGACAGAGTCTGCGGCGCCAGAGCGAAGAGAAAATGGAGCCGCGCGGTCATATACACGCCGGCGGTCACCATGGTGGCCGCGTGGATCAGCGCGCTCACCGGCGTCGGACCGGCCATGGCGTCGGGCAACCAGACGAACAGTGGAATCTGCGCCGATTTACCGGTGGCGCCGACGAAAAGCAGCAAGGTAATCGCCGTGACCGTCGCCGGACTGAGCATGCCGACATGTTTTTGCAACTCGCCGAAATCCAGCGTCCAGATTCCCTGGCGTCCCAGCTCGGTAACAAGTAACAACAGGCCCAGGACAAAACCGAAATCACCGATGCGGTTGACGATGAAAGCCTTGTTGCCGGCGATGGCGTTATTGTGATCTTGATACCAGAAGCCGATCAGCAGGTAGGAACAAAGGCCGACACCTTCCCAGCCGACGAACAGGAGCAGCAGGCTGTCGCCCATGACGAGCAGCAGCATAAAGAAGATAAAAAGGTTCAAGTAGACGAAAAAGCGCACCATTCCCTCGTCGTGGTCCATGTAGCCGAGGGAATAAATATGGATCAAAAAGCCGATGCCGGTGACGACCAGCAACATCACCGCCGTCAGCGCGTCGACTTGAAAAGAAATATTGACGCGGAACGCGCCCGACTCTATCCATGTATAAAGGGTATCGCGGAAGACGCCCGTGGCGGGCAGCCAAGTAAAGACATAAAGGGCAATGACAAACGATGCGCCCACCGCCGCGCAGGCCAGGAGCCCGGCGGTTTTTTTGCCCAGGCGCGCGCCGAAGAACATATTGATCGCGCACGCCGCGAGCGGCAGCAGCGGAATCCAGCGCAACAGATCCAGCGCCGTCGAGTTGGGAGGCGGCGCTACCATTTGAGCAACTGCATCTCCTGGGGGTCGAGGGATTGGCGGTGGCGGAAGACGGATATGATAATGGCCAGGCCGACGACGGCTTCCGCCGCTGCCACCGCCATGACGAAGAAAACGATGACTTGCCCTTCCATCGAGCCGAGGAAACGCGAGAAGGCGATGAACGTCAGGTTCACCGCGTTGAGCATCAGCTCGATGGCCATCAAAACGACGATCAGATTGCGCCGGATCACGACGCCGACGACGCCGATGGCGAAGATCGCCGCGCTCAAAATCAAGTAGTGATTGAGGGGGACCATATGTCTAATCTTAATTCATACTGCAAAAGTCAAAATGTCCGGATCCTTTGCCATCTTAAATTTTGCAATTTCCATTCTGCACTTTGACCTTTGCATTGCGCCTGTTATCGTTCCCTCTTCGCCAGCACCACCGCGCCGACGATGGCGATCAAGAGCAGCACCGAAGCGATCTCGAAGGGCAGCACGAAGTCGGTGAAAAGACTCTTTGCCAGCGATTCCGGAGCGCCGAACAGCTCAGTGGCGGCGAACGGATCGGCGGGCGCTTCGTCATGGCTCACCAATGCGGCCAACGCGCCGGCGAGCAAAAGCGCGACCAGCGTGCCGACACCCCACGACAGGCCGCGGCGTGGTTCCAGCGAAGTGGGATTCAGCAACATGATGACGAAGAGAAAGAGCACCATGATGGCGCCCGCGTAAACGAGTATCTGCAGCACGCCCACCATCGGCGCCTGGAGCGTCACAAAGAGAATCGCGATAAGAAAGAGCGCCGCCACCAGGGACATGGCGCAGTGGACCACGTTGCGCTGGAATACGACCAGGAGCGAGGACAGGATGAGCAGGGCGGCCAAAATGTAAAAGATTATCATGGACGAGTTCATGATCTTCTCATGGCTACTGGACGGCGACGATCACCAGCGCCGTAACGATAATGTTTAACAACGCCAGCGGTAAAAGCATCTTCCAACCGAGCCGCATCACCTGGTCGTAGCGGAATCGCGGTACGCTCCAGCGCAGGAGGATTTGCAGCCAACAGAAAAAGACCACCTTCACCGCGAACGCTGCCACTTGCAGCAGCGTGACCGCGAGGTGGGGCAGGAGCCAAGTGGCCCCCCAGGGAAAATGAAAACCGTCGCGCAGCAAATAGGGAACCTGCCAGCCGCCGAAGAACAACGTCGTCATCAAAGCCGCGGCCGTGACGATTTCGGCGAACTCGCTGGCAAAGAACATGAGAAACTTGCCGCCGGAGTATTCGACATGGTAACCCGCGACGATCTCCGACTCTCCTTCCGGCAGGTCGAAGGGAATCCGTTTGGTCTCGGCAACCGCCGCGGTGAAGAACAGCAGAAAAGCCAGCGGCTGAAGAAAAATCCCCCAGGCCGGCAGCCAGCCGATGGCGGCCTTCAAGAAGCGCCAGGATTCCGGCAGAAATTCGCGAATGAGAGTTCCCTGGCCGCGCGCGATCTCCTGCAATTCAAGCGTCCCATAAACCATCAGGATGCCGATGACCGACAGCCCCATCGCGACTTCGTAGGAGATCATCTGCGCCGAGCCGCGCACGCCGCCGAGCAGCGAGAACTTATTGTTCGACGCCCAGGCGCCGATGACGATGCCGTAGACGCCGAGCGAACCCATGGCGAAAACGTAAAGGATGCCGATGTTCAAATTGGCGACCTGGAGATTGATGACCCGTTCGCCGATTTGCAGCACGTCACCGAATGGAATCACCGCAAACGTCACCAAAGCAGGGAACAACGCCATGCAAGGCGCCAGAGTGTGCAAAAATTTATCGCCCCGCGCCGGAATGAAATCTTCTTTGGTGAGAAACTTGACCGGGTCGGCGACCAGTGTGTTGATCAGTCCCATGCCGGCGAAGCCGAGGATCGATGCGCGGTTGGCGCCGATCCGGTCTTGCATCAGCGCGCTTCCCTTGCGCTCGATCCAGCCGAGCACGCCGGCGAGATTGAGAACCATGAAAAGGACGAGAAAGGCCTTGAGCGCGATAATCCCGATGTCGACGATCATGCTTGTCCCACGCCACCGCCGCCGAGTTGAATTCCCCGATCTCCGATCGTTGCGTAGCTGATTCCTTGATAGAGCGCAACTTCCTCGGCCAACGCCTGGAAAATTTGCGTTGGGGTCGAAAAGGACAGTTTCTCGCCCGCCAAATCGAGCAGGCGCAGGAAAATTTGCCAATCTTGCAGGGCGCCTTCCGGCGCAATCACTGCGGCGTTGAGTTTCTGCACCCGCCCTTTGCGGTTGGTGTAAGTCCCCTCCTTCTCGCCAAAGTGCGTAGCCGGGAGAACGACGTGGGCAAGCTTTGCGGTCTCGCTCAACCGGATGTCCTGCACGACGAGGAAGGCGAGTTTTTGCAGCGCCGCGCGGGGCGTTACGTCCGCGCCGTTGGCTCCGAGCAGATCTTCGCCGACGATATATGCGGCCGAGAAATCACCAGCAAGCAGTTTTTGCAGCAAAGACTCATAACCGCCGTTGGCGCGCACGCCCATGTCGCGCGCGCCCTGGAAATTCGGCGCTCGATCCGGGCTCATGAGAATCTTTTGGGTTTCGGTAAGCTCGCGCTCCTTATAGCAGACTTCGAGCGGCGAACCGGGCGCAAGCTGTTTTATCAACTTGGCGAATAGAAACGCTTCTTCGTTGGTGCTTCGGCCGGAAAAGATTCCGGCCGCCGCCTTGGCCGAGCGCAATCCGGCAAGCACGGCCTGCAACGCGTTCCCCCACGTCGTCGGCACGAGGCCGCCTTCCTGGCGAATCAGCGGAGCCGTCAATCGCTCGCCGCCGGTCAACTCATGAAAACAGTAGCGCCCTTCGTCGCAGATCCAGTGGCTATTGACCGCCTCGTTGATGCGCGGTTTGAAGCGCGCGATCCGATTTTGATAGATCTCGACACTAATGTTGCAGCCGGTGCTGCAGCCGGGGCAGACCGACGGCGTCTTTTGCAGATACCAGACGCGCACCTTGAAGCGAAAATCGCGGTCGGTGAGCGCGCCCACCGGGCAGATATCGACCACGTTGGCCGACAGGGGATTGTCGAGCACGCTGTCGTCGAACAGCGCGATGGTCGAATGGTCGCCGCGGTTGATCACGGCGAGCTCGTCGGTCTTGGTGATCTCCTGACAGAAGCGCACGCAGCGCGTGCATTTAATGCAGCGCTCGCCGTCGAAGATGACGTTGGGGCCGAAAATAGTTTTCTTGCGGTCATGCTGCTTACCGACTTCGAAACGGCTCGCCTCGCGATTATGCTCCATATAATAGTCCTGGAGTTGGCACTCGCCGGCCTGGTCGCAGATCGGACAGTCGACGGGATGATTGATCAACAGGAATTCCAGCACCGCCTTGCGCACCGCCAGCACCTTGGGACTTTGCGTCAACACGCCCATGCCCTCGGCGACTTGCGTGTTGCAGGCGATTTGCAGCTTGGGCATCTTTTCGATCTCGACGAGACACATCCGGCAATTGCCGGCGATGGAAAGCTTCGGGTGATAACAGTAGTGTGGAATCATCACCCCCGCCTCGGCCGCCGCCTGGATAACGGTCTTGCCCTTGGCAGTGACAACCTCTTTCCCGTCGATGGTGATCTTTACCGGGTCCATCATTAAGTGGGTCGAGGATTGAAGACGGACGATAGAAGATGGCGATCCTCGATCCTCCATCCTCGATCTGCGATCTTCATTGCGTGCTCACTGTGCATCTCTTCTCCGCGATATGCGCCTCGAACTCGGGGCGAAATTTTCTAATGAACGCCCCCGCCGGCATCGCCGCCGCGTCGCCGAAAGGACAGATCGTGTTGCCCATGATGTTGCCGCTGATGTTGAGAATCAAATCGAGATCGCCGGTTTGCCCTTCGCCATTCTCGATGCGATGAAAAATCTTCTCCATCCAGTGGCAACCCTCGCGGCAGGGGCTGCACTGGCCGCAGGACTCATGAGCGTAGAAGCGCGCGATGTTCGACGCCGCACGCACCATGCATGTCGTCTCATCCATAACGATGACGCCGCCGGAGCCGAGCATGCTGCCCGCCGCTTGCACCGATTCGTAATCGAGATTGACCTTCTCTATCTCTTCCGGTCGCAATACCGGCATCGAGCCGCCACCGGGAATGACGCCTTTCAGTTTTTTGCCATTGGGCACGCCGCCGCAATCCTCTTCGAGAAACTTTTTGAACGGGTAGCCCATCTCCAACTCGTAGACGCCGGGCCGGGAAATATGGCCGCTGACGCTGAAAAGCTTCGTGCCCTTGCTCTTTTCCGTGCCCATGGCGGCGTAGGCGGCCGCGCCGCGCTCGATGATCCACGGCAGCGCCGCCAGCGTCTCGACGTTGTTGACCACGGTCGGACAGCCGAACAGCCCGTGGGTCGCCGGAAAGGGTGGTTTGACCTTGGGCCAGCCGCGCCCGCCTTCCAGCGACGACAGCAGCGCGGTCTCTTCGCCGCAGATATACGCGCCCGCACCGCGGTGAACGATCACGTCCAGATCGTAGCTCGAGCCGAAAATGTTTTTACCGATGGTGCCCGCCCGGCAAGCTTCCTCCACGGCGCGCTCCAAGACGTTGGCGCCGAAGGCGAGCTCGCCGCGAATGTAGATAAACGCAGTGTGGGACTGAATCCCATAGGCCGCGATCAACGCTCCTTCGATGATGGCGTGAGGATCTTGTTCGATCAGCAATCGGTCCTTGAACGTGCCCGGCTCGCTCTCATCCGCATTGCACACCAAATACTTCGGCTTGGGGCTGTCCTTGGGCACGAAGCTCCACTTCATGCCGGTGGGGAACCCGGCGCCGCCCCGCCCGCGCAGCCCCGACGATTTCACCTCTTCGATCAGCTCCGCCGGCTTCAGGTTGCGCACAACCTTTTCCCAGGACTGATAGCCGCCGCGTGACTGGTACACGGCCAGCGTGTGGGAGTCGGTGACGCCGATATTGCGCAGCAGAAGTTTTTCCATGAAACTTTAATGCAAAGTGCAAAATGCAGAATGCAGAATGAAAATTGATTCGGATTCCTTCATTTTAACTTTTGCACTTTGCATTCTTCAATTTGCATTTTCCGAATCGGAAACTGGTCATTTCAACCCGTCAAGAATTTCGCCGACCTTCTCTTCCGTCAGATTTTCGTAATAGCCGTCATTGATTTGCATCATCGGCGCCGTGCCGCAGGAGGCGAGACACTCAACTTCCGAAAGCGTAAACCGGCCGTCCGCCGTCGTTTGGCCGGACTCGATGCCAAGCTTTTTTTTGATCAACCCGGTAATCCTCTCCGCGCCGCCCAGCGCGCAGGACAGAGTGCGGCAGACCTGTATATGGTGCCGGCCGATGGGCTTCATATTGTACATCGTGTAGAAGCTCACCACGCCGTGCACCCGCGCCGGCGATTGCTCCATCAGCCTGGCGACGTATTCGATCGCCTCCGGGCCGAGATGGCCGAATTCTCGCTGGGCGAGATAAAGCACCGGCAGCATCGCCGCTTCCTTTTTGGGATAGCGCGCCACCGTCGCTTCGAATTGCTTATACGTCTCGGGTGAAAATTCCAGCGCCATATCTTTAAGTGCTGAGTAATGAGTCCTGAGTGCTGAGCCCCCGCCCCAAGACTCAGAACTCGTTACTCAGGACTCAGCACTCATTACTCGTTACTTCTTTACCGATCGCATTCCCCGCCGATCATATTGACCATCCCGAAGGTCGGAATGATGTCGGCGATCATGTGGCCTTTCACCAACTCGTGAAACGCGCCCATCGCAATAAAGCAAGGCGGGCGCACGCGCACGCGATAAGGCCGGCCGCCGCCGTCGCTGACGATGTAAAAGCCCAGTTCGCCATTGCCGCCCTCCACGGCGAAGTAGGTCTCGCCGGCCGGCACATGGATGCCTTCCATGATGATCTTGAAATGGTGCATCAAGCCTTCGATGCTGTTATAAACCTTTTCCTTCTCCGGCAGGACGAAGCGTGGATCGTCGATCCACACCGGTCCCACGGGCAGCCTCTCCAGGGCTTGCTCGACGATGCGCATGCTCTGCGCGATTTCCTGGATGCGGCAGACGAAGCGGTCGTAGTTGTCCCCCTTGCTGCCGAGCGGCACCTCGAAGTCGAGCTGGTCGTAAACGAGATACGGGAAAACCTTGCGCACGTCGTAGTTGACGCCGGTGGCGCGCAGCATCGGACCCGTGAGGCTATAATTCAACGCGGACTCTTGGGAGATCGTGCCGATGTTGGACATGCGGTCGATGAAGATCCGATTGCGCGACAGCAGCCGGTCACAGTCGTCGAGCAGCTTGCGGATGGTTTTGAACATCTGTTTCACCCGCTCGGCAAAATCCTGTGGCAGATCATGCTTCACCCCGCCGATGCGCACGTAGGTGACCGTCAGCCGCGCGCCGGTCAGATTCTCGACCATGCGCGTGATCATCTCGCGCGCCTCGATCATGTAGAAGCCGGCGGTGATGGCGCCCATTTCCGACGCCGCCATGCCGCAGCACGTCAAATGGTCGTAGATGCGCGCCAGCTCGCTGACGATCACGCGAATATATTGGCAGCGTGGCGGCGTCTCGGCGCCGATCAACTTTTCCACCGCCAGCGCGTAGCCGACGTTGTTGATCAGTGAGGAGGCGTAGTTCAATCGATCAGTGTAAGGAATCACCTGGGTCCAGGTCGCCTGCTCGCAGCTCTTGTCGAAACCTCGGTGCAAAAAGCCGACCTCCACGTCGCAGTCGAGCACCCGCTCGCCATCGAGCTTGAGATTGAACTTGATCGTGCCATGGGTCGCCGGATGTGACGGCCCCATCTGGAGTTCCATGACCTCAAACGGCAAATCTTTGGCGTCGGCTTTCATGGTCTGATCGTTTATAGTGATTGTTATAAATAGCGTTACATACCCCTCACCCTAGCCCTCTCCCGCAAGGGGAGAGGGAACCTAAGAAGTCTCCCCTCCCTTGACGGGAAGGGATTAAGGGGAGGGTGAACTACGTCAACACATTCGTCGCTCTCACTATTAGGTTCCGGTTAACTCTTGGTCCCCAGCGTATGCTTGAGTTGCGCCAGCTTGTTGTGCGAGCGCTCGTCGACGAACGTTCCCTCCACCTTGCGCTCGGGCACCCGCGGCTGGCAAAGATTGACCGGATAATCCTTGCGCAGCGGATGGCCCTGGAATTCGTCGTAAAGCAAAATGCGCCGCAAATCCGGATGGCCGGTAAACCGAATGCCGAAAAGATCCCAGACCTCGCGCTCAAGAAAATTAGCGCCGCGCCAAAGCGGCGTCAGCGATTCCACAGTGGGGTCGCTTTCGGGCACCGGGACGCGCACGCGCAGCCGGCGGCGGTTCTTGAGCGAAGTGATCTGATAGACGACTTCAAAGCGCGGCTCTTTTTTTTGCCAATAATCGACCGCCGTGATGTCCGAAAGAAAATCAAAAGACGACTGGGAACTTTCTTTCAGGAAACGAAAGCTCTCGCACAGTCCGGCCCGCTCGAGGATCAGGATGTCGTCGCCCTCGGCCTGGACCGTCTGTAACACTTTCGCGCCAAGCTGCTGTTGGATAAACTGGAGGTTGGGACCCGTATCAGGCATGGATGATCAATCCCACTCCAGCGCGCCCTTTTTCCAAACGTAAATAAAACCGATCAGAAGAAGGGCGAGAAAAATGCCCATTTCGACCACGCCAAACCAACCGAGCCGCCGGAACAGGATCGCCCAGGGATAGAGAAACACCACTTCCAGATCGAAGATCAGAAACAGCATCGCGATTAAATAGAAACGCACGGAGAAGCGGATACGCGCGTCGCCTCTGGGCGGATTACCGGACTCGAACGGCTCGGCCTTGACCGGAGTGGTGCTCTTCGGTCCGATGCTTTGTGCCAGCGTCAACAACGCCACCACCACGATCCCGGCGATCGCGAACAGGACCAGCAAGGGAAAATAAGGATGGTTCATTTAACGCGCGGGTCAGTTAAAAAAAACCATACCTCGGAAGGTATGGTTTAAGGTTCAAAAAGATCGTCATGAGATGGATATTTTCTATGGGAAACAAGCCTGGTTGTCAAGAAAAGGTAGCCCGTTGAACCCAATGTTAAGCGCCGCGATTGCGCAATCGCGAGAGATGCGTTGACGAAGCGCCCCCTTCGGTGTTAATTCTCTGGCCAGCGGATACGCAGTCTCTTTTTCAAAAGGACTTTAGCAATGAAGCGCGAATGGGTTTGCCTTCTCTCCTTTCTTTGCCTGCTATCTGAACCGTCGGCCACGGCCAGCGCACAGACCGACCCATGGGTTGAGGGCGCCAAAAGAGAAAGACAGGTGGTGTTCTATGCCTCCATGGAGGTGCAAGCCACGCAGCGTTTGACGGTTCAATTCGAGAAAAAGTATCCGTTCCTTAAAGTGGATGCCACGCGCATCGGCTCCGAGCGCATGGCCACCCGGCTCGTCGCCGAAGCGCAAGCCCGCAACGTGCGCGCCGATGTCGTGCACCAATCCGGCTTCGACTTTTACGGCGTGCTCCAGAAAGGCATTTTCGAAATCTACAACTCACCGCAGCGAGCCGGCCTGCCGGCCGAATATAAGGACGACAAGGGATTATGGGCCATCGACTCATCGACGCTCAATGTGATCGGCTACAACACCCGCCAGGTCGCCGCCGCCAATCTGCCCAAGAGCTTCTGGGATCTCACCGATCCCAAGTGGAAGGGGCAGATGCTGATGGACGAAAACGAAAGCAAATGGATGGCCGGCATGATGACCTATTACGGCGAAGCCAGGGTCATCGACCTGTTGCGCAAGCTGGCGGCGCAGGACATTCAATTTCGTACCGGTCACACTTTGATTCAGACTCTCATTGCGGCTGGCGAGCGGCCCATCGCCGCGGTGGCCTTCGCCAACGGCGTTGAGCGGCTGAAGAAAGACGGCGCGCCCATCGACTGGATCGCCGTAGAGCCGATCATTGCGCTTACCTTCGGCCTCGCTCTGGTCAAAGATGCGCCCCATCCCAACGCCGCGAAGCTTTTCATCGACTTCATTCTCTCCAAAGAAGGACAAGAGACCATCGCCGACGCCATGTATTATTCCGCGCGCCGAGATGTTGCCTCGCCGGTGGTGAAACAGGTGCCGGCAAAAATGAAGGTCATACCCCTGCCGATGTCTCTCGCGGCCCGTTACAACGAGCATTTCCAAACCTACCGCAAGCTAATGAGGATTAAATAATAGGGGGTTTCGGGTTTAGTGTGAAAGAGCATTCACCACGAAGGACACGAAGATCACGAAGGTTTCGGAGAATGATATTTCGAAACTTCTTAACTTCGTGTCCTTCGTGCCTTCGTGGTGAACAAGATCAAGGTAATAATGCCAGGTTGCTCACACCAAAGCCTGAAGCGCGAATAACAGAAGGAGCGCAGCGTGCCATACGAAGCTGAAAAAGGGAATTTCACGCTCGCATTAGTGGGCGACACCATGCTCACCCGCAAACTGATTCCTTTCAAGGAAGAAAAGTTCCTGCGGCTCAGGGATATTCTCCGCGGCGCCGACGCCGCCTTCGCCAACCTCGAGGGAACCGTTCACACCTGGGACGAAGGCACGCCGGGCATCACCCAGGGCACCTTCATGACCACCGACCCCAAGCTGCTCGAAGACTTAAAATGGCTCGGCATTAACATGGTGTCTTGCGCCAATAACCACGCCTTCGACTACGGCGAGGACGGCGTATTGGCAAACCTACGGCATCTGGACGCGGCGGGGCTCGCCCACGCGGGCACGGGAAAAAATCTCGCCGAAGCGAGAGCCCCCGGCTATCTCGACACACCCAACGGCCGGGTCGGGCTGATCGCCACCACCGCGACCTTCAGACCATGGAATCAAGCCGGCGAACAACGGCCCGATCTGCGTGGGCGCCCCGGCATCAATCCGCTCGGCTTTCAAACCCGCTATCGCGTCGATGCCGCGGCGTTCGAGCAAGTCAAACGCATCAGCCGCGAGCTCGGCTTTGCAAAGAGCGATGAAAGAGCGCGCAAGCATTTTTACAGCGACAAGGAACTCCCCGATGAAAAATCCGCGGAGCTCAGTTTATTAGGGAATCGTTACCTGCTCGGTGCAGGTTTCTCGATCGAAACTCAAGCCAACGAACGCGATCTGCAAGACAATCTGCGGTGGATTCGCGAGGCGCGACGGCAATCGGACTGGCTCGTCGTCAGCGCTCACTGTCATGAATTCGGCGGCGCCAGCTTGCTTACCGCAAGCACCCGCGCCGAGCTCGAAGAGACCGCGGACTTCGTGACGAAATTCGCGCACCGGGCGATCGACGAAGGCGCCGACGTTTTCGTCGGCCACGGCTCGCACTTTCCCATGGGAATTGAAATCTACCAAGGCAAGCCGATCTTCTACAGCGTCGGCAATTTCGTCTTTCAGAACGAGACCGTCGGCTTCTTCCCCGCCGACGCCTACGAGCGCTTCGACTTGGACCTCAAAGCGACGCCGTCCGACTTTCTCGACGCCCGCACCGCCGGCGGCAAGAAAGGCCACCCGAGCGACCCGGCCTATTGGGAAAACATGTTCGCCGTTTGCAAATTCGAAGCGAAAAAACTCCTGGAGATAAAAATCTTTCCCATCGACCAGGGCTTCGGCAGGCCGAGGCCGCAACGAGGAAGACCCGTGCTCGCGGAAGGCGAACTGGCTGATCGCGTCATCGAGCGCGTCACCCGCCTCTCGCGGCGCTACGGGACAAATATTACAAACCGCGACGGGGTAGGCGTGGTCGAATTGTAACGCGTAGCGCACCCTTGACCGCTGGACCTGAGTCGGCGTCCAGGCGCATAAGGTGGTCTCAAGGGGCCTTGCTTTAAATCCTGACCGGAAGATAGAATTACTGTAGTAGCGACCCCTAGTACGGGAGGATTTTAAGATGGAACGTAAGCGTGCCACGGTGGTGATGGAAGAGGTAACGGACCCGGACGATCTCGCCAGAGCGCGGGCACAGCGCGAGCGATTCGATAAGAATGCCGCTTGGTTGCAAGCGCATGCGGCGGAGGTTTATACCCGCTATCGCGGCAAGTGCGTGGTAATCGCTGGCGAAGAACTGTTTGCGGCGGAAACACCGGAAGAGGCATGGGCCCTAGCCGCGGCGGCACACCCTGAAGACGATGGAAGCTTTATTCGCTACATCCCTCGGGAGAAAGTAGCCTGGATCTATGCGCATCAACGGGGAGTGGCGGCTGTTCGATGACGGCGTCGTGCGGCCAGTAATCCGCGGCGAGATTCTAACTGGCAGCGGTTCCTGGCAACCGGCTGAATTCCTGGTTGACACTGGCGCCGATCGCACGGTGTTTAGTGCGGCAACCTTGTCGAAGCTAGGACTTCAATCCATGGGTCCTCAGGAACGCATCAGTGGGCTGGGTGGCTTGGCTGACTCGGTCATCATCGAGACTCAGATTCGGCTCACCCGCGAGACCGAGAGCACGGTCATTTTCCGCGGTCGGTTTGCCGCCGTCACCAAAGTTGAGGCCCTCGACGTCAGCGTGCTGGGACGTGACCTCACGGGCTTATTTGCCGTGATTGTTGACCGACCTGGCGATGTTGTCTGTTTGGTCGGACAACAGCATCAGTATACAATCGAGCGCAGGTGACGGGCCCGGAGACAAAGAACCGCCCCGGTGTACATCAAACTTGCTGCCGATGGCACCAATCGCATGGGCCGCTCGCGTTTCGCAAGCGGGAGAGTAACGGCTATCGCGAATGCGATTCGGCGCCAGGTTCGAATTGGTCGAGTCGTAGCTCCACTCCTTAATCCAGCCGTGAAATTAAAAAGTCATAGACGCGGCCCAGGCTTTTACATCACAACAATCTGAAAAGAAAGTATAGAAATAAAAGTCTGACCCCCCCTTTCCTGACTTTCCTGACCCCCTTTCCTCGCCAAGTGAAGTGATTGAAATTTGCTTTTAGAGTCTGGCCCCAGGAACTTGCGGTGGCCGCCCTTGCGACCTCATGCTAGGTTGTATTGCACGGCCTTTTGAGTGACCGGCATAATGCCGGCCCCGCTCCGCATCTCCTTTTGGACGAAACCATATCCGACAAGGTGGTCTCAGGTCAACCTTAATCGGCGTGAGTGAGCAGAGATCGACACTGGCTCCGGGTTAGGGTACAGAAGCTTTTAGATTAACTGGCTGTAGGATGGGTCGAAGGTAATCTCTTTTATCTCTTTTCTGGGAGGCCCGCTTTCAGGCGGGGCCTGCGATTCTTCCCATAGACCTAAGTGTTGAAGGATTTTTTTAATGACGGCAGGCTGGTCAATGAAGCTAATAGATAGATCGCGGCGATGCCCCGCAGTTTGTCGAGTTTGCCCTTGAAGCCGGCGTCTGCATCGCCCGCCCACGCAAGGGCAAGCGTATTTCCGATCGTCATGGCGACCTCACCTCTGCCTTGCTGCAGCATGTTCAGATTCTCCACGGAGCCCTTGGTCGCCTGTACAGAGGGCCGTGCCCCTGGAATCTTTGCGGCAAAAATGTTGGAGAGCGTGCCGCCCAGCGGGTAATACACGCCGCCGGTGCCCGAGGTCAGAATGTTGATGAATTGCTGATTGGGCGTCGCGGGTTGCGCAACAGCGGCAGATGCCGCGGAAAAGATGACTAGGATGGGAAGCAGTATTGCACTCCAAAACATCAATCTTTCTTTCGTGACCATTGTTCCCTCCTTACTATCAGAGCTCACTTCCGTACCTGTTGTAGGTCCTAGCTATGCAACTAAGCAACGCAAAAGTTATCTCGTACGCGTCCTGCCTCCGATCAAGACCACCGCTCGTCACTATGCTGGAGCGGCAACCGGAGCGGCTGTTCGGGGCTGCCGCCCGGCGGCCAGTACTGGAATCTGGCAATTCAATGCGACGTTTACCATAGCGCGAACCATCGATGCGATCGGATCGACGATGGCCATCAAGGGCAAGGCAAGTTCGTAAGACAGGCCGAATGGCCGCAGCACAGCGGCCATCGGCGCGAGCCCGGCCAGCCCGCTTACCCCGATCGTTGCGAAAGAAACCATGAACGAGTAAGTCGCGACCAAGAACAGATCTATCCCGCTGAACGGGCGCCCCATCAAGTAGCCGAGGAACAAGGTCGCGATCGTGAAATGGATGATGTTGCCAAATCGGACAGCCGCAAACCCTATCGGAATATAGAGCTCACAAGGGTTGGGCGGTGCACGGAGTTCCTCCTTCATTGTCTCCAGCGCCGCCGGTGCGCAGACAAGCGTGTTGCGCGCCGCGGCTGCGAGAGCCAGCGGCTTCAGGAACCTGGCGAACACGATTCTGGAATTGAGTCCCAGAACTATCGACACTATCAACACTGGTATCACCACGAACAGCGCGTTCGCTGCGAAATATGCGTATACAAACGGAGCAAGTACCGCGTAAATATCAGGGCCGAGGAGACCAACTTGAGGCGCGATGAGCGCAACGATGCCGATAGGCGCAATCACGTTGAACCAATCGAAGATCAAGATGCAGACGGTCTGGATGTGCTTCAGCGCGCCAAAAACAGAGGTTTCCGCCTGCCGCTCGGTCAGCACCATGGCAACGCCGAAGATGACCGTAAAGATAATCACCCGCAGAACGTCATTCGACGTAAGCGCGGAAAATATGTTGCTAGGCACGAGAGCAAGAATTCCCGCTTCTCTGGCAGTCGTCGCAACCGTTGACAGCTGAGGATCAAGCGCCAACTCGATATCCACCCGGTCGGATGAAGCGCCAACAAGTATCCCAATCCGGTTGGTAACACCTTGGTCCAGCGGCATGAGATTGAAAATCACAGTGGGAGCAAAAACTGTAATCAGGCTCACCAACAGCAAAGTAATCACCAGCCAGATTGCGAGTCTTCCCACAATCTTGCCGCCTGTGCCGCTAGTCAAGGCTGAACGCACCGCGAGGGGGATAGTCGCCAGCAGAAACGGCAGCACGCACATTTGCAGCAAGGCGATATAAAGATCGCCGATCGGCTGCAGATATTGCAGGAATGGGAACCGCATCAATCCCAGTCCGATGCCAATCAAGACTGCCGCAATGATGATCGACGGCCGATTGACGGATTTGGATGTACTCGCGAGAGAAAATCGAACCGCCTCAGACATCGTTGCTCTCCGCCTTCATTTCCGGGTCTCGGACGCGAGGAGGCTCGGCAGCGCAAAGGGCACGCGGTTCTCCGCAATTTGGTAGTTGATGAATTCCTGCAAGCGCTCGCAGGTGTCGCAGATGGCGATGGAGAGAAAGGACTTCTGATCGGTGAACGCTGCCGATCCGAAGCGGACATTGAGCGCCGGATTGTTCTTCAACACGCGGCGCACCTCGAATTCATCACGGTAGATGGCCTCCACCCGGCCCCTTACCAGCGACTCGATTGAATCCTCCCACGTCTGGAGTTCCGATATCTGCGCGTCGCGGAAATTCCGCCGTGCAAAATCCACGTATTCACTCTTGGCGATGACCCCTATGGTGCCGCTGAACTTGCGCAGCGCCTCCTCCGGCGGCCGGCCGGCGGCCTGTGCACCGACGCAAGAACGATCGAACAGAAACGCCTGACGCAGCGTGAGATAGGGGTTAGAGAAGCGGACGCGCAGCACGCGGTACGGCGTTTGCGACAGCTTGCTCAAGCCGATTTCGGCGCGGCCGCTGGCCACCGCGTCGATCACAGCGTCGAACGTGGGACAATCATCGACGAACTCGACGCCTACCTTCAGCAGACGGCCGATGACGCGGGCGAGATCGATCTCCGGACCCACGAGCCCACTACTCGGATGGCGCCAGTGAAATCCCGGCAAGTCGAACTTCGTGATGGCGACACGGATGATGCCGCGCTCGATGATCGTATGGCTATCTTTGGGTTTTGGCGCCGAAACTTCCTGCGCTCCTGACGGTGCGACTGATAGTGTCGCCGCCAGCACGGTCAACCCACGCACCAGGAATCCCGAGATTCCGCGAACCGCAAAGCGAGCGCGATGTCGCAGCATCATGGCATTTGGAATGTTGCCGCGCATCGGTCGAGACCCCTCCCGAACCTCCCGTGTTGCCGGCCTATTCTATATCAGACACCACCACGCGTGCCGCCGAAGGAGGCGTGGATCAATCCGCTGGGCGGCCACATAGGCCGGTCGCGCGACTGGCCGAGCCGCCGACTGACAGGAATCTGCTTTCGAGAGTCAGTCGCCAAGAACTGAAAATTACTCTCCGCAACGCTTCTCCCACGCGCTTTCAAGACCTTAAGAAGCATAGCAGAAAAGCCGGCTGGCCCCCTGTCACCAATTTTGGGGCGAGAGTATCCGATAAGGTGGTCTTATGTCAACGTTAATCGGCTTGAGTGGGCAGGGATCGTCATTGGCTGCGGGTTAGGGTAACCGGCTGTAGGATGGATCGAAGGTAATCTCATTTATCTCTTTTCTGGGAGGCTCGCTTTCAGGCGGGGCCTGAGACTGTTCCCGTAGAGCTAACGAAACTACGACTCCTCCAATACTTCCTTTATTCGCTTTATGACGTCCGGCGGTTGGGTAACGGTCGCTTCGATCTTCCTTTGAAGCTGCTCGCCGCTGAGAAAGGTCATCCCATCCCAGTCGAGCAGTTTCTTTGCTTCGGCGGCGAATTCAGGGTCCTTGAGCATTCTCTCGAAGCTCTCGCGCAAGATTTGCAGTCTCTCCTTCGGCAAGCCCGGCGGGGCGGCGTAGGGCCGGTCGAATTCCGTGTAGGCGAGCATGATGTCCATCAGATTGACGAACGGCGCGCCCTCGGGCGGGGCCAACTCAATGACAGTGGGAACCGGCGGCAGCAAGCGGCTTTTCTCCGGCCCTTGCTGGAGCACGAAAGTGATCCAGTTTTCCTTCACCCAGCGGTTCCAAGGCGGACGGATCACGGTGACGTCGGATGTCGCGCGGCAGTCCGCCTCGCCCCGTTCCATGCCGAGGTCGATCTCACGACCGGAGCCGAAACCGAGAACGTTTTTGATTCTCATGTCGAAAATCTTGCTGACCAAATTGGCGAACACGTAGCTGATGCTGCCCGTGCCCGACTGGCCGAAGCGCGGCGGGATTTTCGCCGTCCGCATCGCCGCAATGCTTTTATAAGGCGTGTCCGAACGGCAAGCGACCATCATCGGCGACTTGTTGAAACTGCCGATCCAAGCGAATTTGCGAAAATCAAATCTGACTTCCGGCTTACCGACCATCTGATCCAAATAGTTCGAGCGCGTGACCGCGAGAATTGTCAGCCCGTCCGGCTTGGCCAGGTTGTAAATTTGGTTCGCCGCCACCAAGCCGCCGGCGCCCGGCATGTTTTGCACCAAAGTGTTCGGATTTCCCGGCACATGCCTGCCGAGGAAACGGCCGACCAGCCGCGCGCCGATGTCCGTCGACGCCCCCGGCCCGCTGGCGACGACGATTTGAACGGTCTTGCCCTCGTAGAAGGGCTTGGACCCTTGGGCCTGCGCCAAAGACGTTGCGCCGATCAAAGCGATGAGAAATACCCAAGTAACGGCTACGTCTTGGTTGCACCCGCCCCTGTGAGTTACTCGGCCAATCATGTAAACCTCTCTCTGTCTTGCCGTTCTTCCGTGCCGGTTGGATTTCCCACTTCTAAACCTGCCCGGCGCGATTTGCAATCTGACCGGCACCATCACTTGATCCCAGGGTCTATGCCAGGTTGAACTTTTCCCCGAATCGGATTAATTGAGTAGATCAAACGGGCTGCCGCAAATAGGAATGAATCAGCAACTCAGTTGGGAGGGGATTCATGAAGACAGAGAACACTGATGTGGTCGTCGTCGGTTTCGGCAATGCCGCGCAGGCCGCCGCCGTTGCGGCACACCAGGCCGGCGCGAAAGTGCTGGTGCTGGAAAAGGCGCCGGAGAAGAAAAAGGGCGGCAACACTTGGTTTAGCCATGGCGCGCAGTTCCGCCACGTCCACAACGGTATTGAAGACGAGAAACCGCTGCTGCCGCATGTATCGCAGAGCGAATGGGCTAAGATCGACTTGCCGCCTTATACCAAGGATGATTTTTATTCCGACATCATGCGGGTCACGCGCGGCCGCTCGGTGCCTGAGTTGGCCGAGCTGCTCGTCAACGAGTCCTATCCGACCGTCAGGTGGATGCGCGAGATGGGTATCGAGTGGGAAATTCTCTACAGCGCGGCAAAGCCTGAGGGAGGGCGCTTGCGCTGGCACCACGGCAGCAGCTTTATCAACTCCAAAGACGGCGGCGGCGGTCTGGTCGAAATGTGGCACCAGATCTTAAAGACCAAAGGAATTCCGGCGCGCTTTGAAACCGCTGCGTCGCGCATTTTGACCGACGACAGCGGCCGTGTCACAGGTGTTGTCGTGGAAACTCCCGAAGGGAAGAGTGCGATTAATTGCAAGGCGCTGGTACTGGGGAGCGGCGGCTTTTCCGCGAATCCGGCATTGCGCGCGCAGTTTCTCGGCGCCGGCTGGGACCTCGCCAAGGTGCGCGGCACCAAGTACAACACCGGTGACGGGATTCAAATGGCTCTGGACATCGGCGCGCAACCCTTTGGCCACTGGAGCGGCAGCCACGCCACGCCCATCGACGCCGATGCGGGCGAGTATGAAGGCGGCTTTCTCGACCCCGCCAACCGCCGCTATCGCACGCACCGCTACGCGTGGACGATCGGCGTCATGGTCAACACAGAAGGGCGCCGCTTCATCGACGAGGGCGAAGACTTCCACTCTTATACTTATGCCAAGACCGGCGCAGAGATCTTGAAACAGCCGGGCGGCATCGCCTATCAGATTTTCGATGAAAAGCTCAAAGAAGCGGTCAGCCGCTATCTCTACGATGGCGCGACGCCGGTGGTAGCAAACTCTATAAAAGAGTTGGCGGAGATGCTGGAGATCAACCCCAGCGCCTTGCAGAAGACCGTCGATGAATTCAACAATGCGGTTGTCGAAGACCGGCCGTTCGACGAAGTAATCCGCGACGGCCGTCACACCGAAGGCATCTACCCGCCCAAGACCAACTGGGCGCAGAAGCTCGACACTCCGCCGTTCACCGCCTACGCCGCCACCTGCGGTCTGACGTTCACCTACGGCGGGCTGAAGATCAACACCGATTGCCAGGTGCTAAATCGCTTCGACCAGCCGATCCCGGGGCTTTACGCCGCCGGCGAACTGACCGCCGGGTTTTTCTATTACAACTATCCGAGCGGCTCGGGGCTCCTGCGCGGCGCCGTCACCGGAAAAATCGCCGGCGCGAGCGCGGCGAGCCGCCGCTGAACATTGCCGCGTTTTGGTAAACCAGAACACGGCAACCTTCCAGACGTTCCAACCGTTCCACACGTCTTGAACGACTAGAACTGTTGGAACGACTGGTACTTTAAAGATGAAAACAGTGGTTTGCTGTAAATCCGTGCCGGGCCTGGTCACCGATCTGAAAGTCGGCGCAGATGGAAAGTCGCTCCAGTATCAAGGCCAACTCCTGGCGATCAACGAGTGCGACGAGTACGCCCTGGAAGAAGCCCTCGTGCTTAAGAAGGCCCATGGCGGCCAGATGACGGTGATTTCGATGGGCGGCATCAAGTCTCAGGATGTCCTGTATTACGCTCTCGCCAAGGGCGCTGACAAAGCGGTGCGGGTAGATTGTGACAGCCACGATCCGCGCATTGCGAGCACGGCCTTGGCCGCGGCTTTGAAAAAACTGGACTTCGATCTCGTACTGACCGGAACCCAATCGCGCGATACCCTCGGCGGCCAGGTCGGCGTCGCCGCGGCGAGCTTGCTTGGATTGCCATTCGCGTACGCCGTCGTCGGCATAGAAGTGCAAGACGAAAAAACGATCATCGCGCGCAAGGAACTCGGCGGCGGCCGTTTCGCCGACGTGGAACTCCAACTGCCCGCGCTTCTGTGCGTGCAGACGGGAATTCAGCCGCTCACCTTTGTACCGCCCGCCCGCCGCATTCGCGCGCGTCAACAACCCGTGAGTTCTTTTTCGTTGGCAGATCTCGGCTTGCCGGCAGAGCAACTGGTGGCGAAGGGCTACCGCATCTTGAGTGTTCGCCCGCCCGAACGGTCGCACCAGGCGGAGCTGCTTCAAGGAAGCGCGCAGGAAATCGCCGCGGCGCTGCTGACCAAAATTCGGGAGAGTGTCTGATGGCGCACGAAATTCTGGTCCTCGTCGAACACGCCGGCGGCAAAGTCGATTCCGTTACCTTGCAACTGCTCATGGCAGGTCGCCAGCTCGCCACCCCGTTGAACACAGGACTGGCGGCGCTGGTTATCGGTCATCAGCTCGACGGCGTTGTGAATGCCCTCAAGGATAGCGGCGCGGACAAAATTTTGTGCGCCGACGATCCTTCATTGGTGTCAGCGGCCGGCGAAGCGCAGGCCTATGTCATCGCTCAAGTCGCCCGGCAGATCGAGCCGCGCTATTTGCTGATCGGCTACAGCCTCGTCGGCATGGAGCTCGCCCCGGCAATCGCGACCTTTCTGGGTATCAATGCGTTCACCAACTGCGTGAACGTCGAGATGCGCGACGGCGCGGTGGCGGTTACGCGGCCGCTGTTTGACGGCACGCAGCATGCCCATATCGCCTTGGACGAGAACGAAAGCGCCGTGATCGCGTTGCAGAAAGGGGCCTTTGCTCCGCTCGAGCCATCGACGAAAGAGGCTGCTGTCGAGACGGTCGCCATCGAATCAATGAATCTTTCCTCGCGCAGCAAAGTGCTGGCGATTATCGAGGAGCCCGCGGGCGACGTCGATATCGGCAAGGCCGAGATCATCGTCTCCATCGGGCGCGGCGTCGGCAACGAGGACAAGATTCCCATCGTCGCCGAATTAGCCGAGGTTCTGGGCGGCGTCTTAGCCTGTTCGCGGCCGGTGGTGGACGTCGGTTGGCTGCCCCGGGAGCGGCAAGTGGGCGCTTCCGGCAAAACCGTCACGCCGAAAGTCTACCTCGCCTGCGGCATCTCCGGCGCCATACAGCACCTAACCGGCATGAGAGACTCCCACCGGATCATCGCGATCAACAAAGATCCCAACGCGCCGATCTTCGGCGTCGCCCATGTCGGCGTCGTCGGCGACCTCTTTGAAATCGTCCCGGCCCTTACCAAAGCGGCAAGAGACGCAAATCAGAGTTGAGACTAAACCGAAGAGACCGCGGATTATTATAACTTTCTCATCTAGCGTCTGTGTCTTAAGTTCGTTTAATTATTCCGGTCATGACAGCGACTGCAACCCCCTTTTTTTCTTCTCATCCGCCGGATCTTCACTTTGATCCCGAATTCCGCAGTTGAACATGAGCGAGGGGCGAACCTGGAGCGGCGAAGACACCCAGGGGTGTTGTTTCAAAGTCTTTTCTGCCGCTTGGCACAACGCCTTATTACTCTGACAAAATTCGCACAGCAGCGAAATCTGTCCCGAGCTCAGGGGTAGAAAAGCATTGTCTTCGTTGCGCAAGGTTTGCCCCTCGCTTACAGCGTCACTTTCCCACTGCGGAATCCGGGTTGAGTAGGACAGTTGAGAAATAAAGTCCTGCCCCGAAACTCACCACAGACGGATAGGAGTCTTGTACCGGGCCTCAGCCCCGTGGACGAGACCGAGGTTGTTGTGGGTTATCTGTCAGGGAAGGAAAGACTTGACGGAGCGGCCCGTTACTTGCCCGGCGCGCCGGCATCATGATCCTAAAGCTGATGCTCCAACCATGGCTATATAGCGCCCGCTCCACATATCGCGCCGGGCGTTCCAGTCAGTAGTCCGCCGAGCCTGATTGCGATCAATAAAGAGCTCATGATCGGTTTCGGTTATCCCGCGTCAGTGCGGCGCGGGGTCACTTTATTATGACCGAATAATCTTGGTCAATCGGCCGACGTTGCGCCGCTGCTTTCTTTCATACATTTCGACGTTTCGGGAATTGCCGAAACGTGGAAGTGTCGACCGAGTTTGTCTTTCGTTGAACATTGAACCCATTCGCCAAGCTCAGGGCAAGTCTTGGACTATTGAACCGCCCGGTCTGTAACGACTTGAACGACCGGGTTTGTCGCCTTATGAAGGAAAGATTAAGATGGGGCAACCCGAACCCGTGAAGCTTACGACCGTCAAGCCGTTCAGCGAGAGTCCAGAAGCGCGGCGCCTCGCGCTGGTCTTTACCATCGTCTACTTTGCCCAAGGGATGTGGTACCTGCCGAACCTCTCGATCACGTTTCTCCTGAAGGACACCCTCGGTCTCAGCGCCGCTCAAACGGCCACGTTCTTCTCGATCACGGTCATCCCCTGGCTGATCAAGCCGGTCTACGGCCTAATCTCAGATTTCGTCCCGCTCTTCGGCCAAAGGCGTAAGAGTTATTTTATCCTGACCTCCGGGATGGCCGCGGCGATGGGCCTAACCCTCAGCATGATGGGATCATATTCTTACTGGGGTGTCGCCATCTTTTTCACGTTGATGGGGCTTGGCTTGGCCTTCACAGACGTGCTGACCGATGCGCTCATGGTAGAGAACGGCCAGCGGCTCGGCCTCACGGGGCCGTTCCAAGCAGTCCAGTGGGCCTCCATCTCATTCGCCTCGATTCTCGTCGGGATCGGAGGAGGCTGGCTTGCTCAGCGCGAGTTTCTCTCTGTTACCTTCCTGATCGCCACAGTCTTCCCTGTCATTACACTGGCCATGGCCATCTTCGTGATCACGGAGCCCCGCGTCCAAGCCGGCGAGCGCCAGTTTCGCGAGACCTGGATTGCGATCCGTGGCGCCATCGGGTCGCGAACGCTCTGGATCGTGGCAGGCTTCATCTTTTTCTACAATTTTAGTCCTTCTTTTGGCCCGGCCCTGGTCTACTATGCCACCGACGTGCTCCACTTCTCCAAGATCTTCCTCGGCACGCTGGATTCTCTCTCATACGCCTCCGGAATCGTCGGCACCGCCCTCTATTTTGCCTTCTCGAAGTCCTTCCCGTTTAAGCGCTTGATCCACTTCGCCATCGCCGCTGGAGTAATTGCCACACTCGCCTATCTCGGCTACCGAAGTCAGGTATCGGCGGTTGTACTATCGCTCCTCTTCGGCGGCGTCGCAATGTTCATCCAGCTCACATTTCTCGATCTAGCAGCCAGGGCCTGCCCGAAGCAGGCCGAAGCAACATTTTTCGCCTTCCTGATGTCCGTCTACAACGGAGCTGTACAGCTCTCGCAGATCACGGGCGGCTGGCTCTACGATCAGGTGGGCTTTACGCGGCTGATTTTCATCAGCGCCGCCTTCACCGCCCTCTGCTGGCTCTTGGTTCCGCTACTGAAGTTGGAGGAGCTGCAGCCGGTGCGCAGAGAGGAACCCCTCGTCAGCTCCCATCCGGACGGGTCTTGACCGCCTCGTTGCTCCGCCGGAGCCATTGAACCGCTCGGGGCACTAGCGCTGGCGAATTCACTTGAAACTAATTCTGGGACGGAGAAATTATTTACGGCGCCCATAAACCCGAGACTTGCACGTAGCCCGTGGGGGAAATGGCAGAAGCGATAGCCGTGTTCGTACGCCACCGTTATCGCTTTCTTCCCGCCCTTCGCGAATATCCGCGCCAGCGACGGTCTGGCCGCTCTGATTCGCGCCATCGGATGATAACGATTGGTTGGCAAGCGGTAGACGTGGCAAAGCCAACCGTAACGACGGACCACCCGGGCGAGAGCATTGAGAAACAACTCACGGCCGGCATCGGTGGAGAACGCTTTCTGCCGATCGTTGCCGCTGTTGGTCAGATGATAAATTGCCCCGGCAAATTCTAACGACGGGGGCGTGGCATAACGGGATTTTTGCGAAGAGTTGCTGTCGTATTGCAAGACCAGACGCTTAAATTATGACTAAAATTGTTTGACGCGGGGAAAAAAAGACACGTCACGGGTCGAGGTCAGACCAGCGCAAAAAAAAGTCTGGAAATAAAAGTCTGACCCTGCGCCTGACCCTGCGCCCAAACGTTACCGGGAAGTCATGTCCCGTACGCCCCCTATAGTTCAGTCTTAAATTTTCTAGCGCCTGGAACTGCGAGTTCACTAGGGCATTCATGGGATAGATGACGAGCGACGCGACGCGCTCGCCGGTGTTGGGCTGGCGGAGGAGTTGGTCAACGATCGGCACGAAATAGGTCCAGCTCTTACCGGACCCAGTGCCGCTGGTAACTACGTAGCTCTGCCTTCGTCCCGCCAACTGCAACGCGTCTACCTGATGCCAATAAAGCCGGTAGGCGTCGCCGTCCGGTCTGCGGAAAAATTGCGCTGTTTCCTCATGCAGTTCCCCGCGTCCCGTCAACTCTTCGACAGTGTCAGTCCAAACATAGGAGGGACTCACTTGCAGCAGAAAATCCGGCCACAGGCGCGCCTCCTCAACCAGCGCGCGCTCCACATACTCCCGCGCCCGGTCGTTGGCAACCATGAAAAACGACCGGACAAAGTCGCGGTAATCTGTAAGGACGGTCGAGTGGAGGTCGAAGACGCTCATGGCGATTTCATTTCAGGACATAGCGCCCGTTCTTCAGCGTGCCGATCCGCTTGATTAGTCCCGCCTTCATCAATGGGCGCATCAAGTCCATCGCACCCTGCTTCGACACGCCCAGCGCATCCCAAATTTCCTGCGGCGCGAGGCTACCGCTCGTGCGCAGCAGGTGCAGCAACTTCTCCTGCTTGGGCCGCAACACCAGCTTAGTCCGGCCCGTCATCGGAATCTCCTGGATGCGCCGCCACGCCCGCTCCAGCGTTTGCTGTAAACCCTCCGCCGTATATTCGAGCCATGACGTGAGGTCCTCTCCTGCTTGATGAACCCCCTCCAGCGCGGCGTAGTAGCGCGTACGATCTTCCCAATAAAATTCGTCCACGGAAAAAATGTGGTGCGAGTCGAATCCGCGCCGGTAAAGTTCCCACAACGCCAGCGCCCGGCCGGTGCGTCCGTTGCCGTCGGCAAACGGGTGAATCGCCTCGAACCGGTAATGCACGATCGCCGAACTCAATACCGGCGACAGCGCCATCGCTTCCTGGTTCCACCATTCCAGCAACTCAAACATCAACCCCGACACGTCCGCTGGTGGCGGCGGAACGTAACCGCCGACTTGCACCCGCATTGTGCGGTAGCGTCCGGCCTCGCCCTGATCCATGACCTCACCGGCCATGATGGCGTGCAATCGTAGAATATCCTCGTGCGTTAGCCGCTTTTTGTCCGCGTGCTGTTCGATATACCGCAGCGCGGCAAAATAATTCACTACCTCGCGCCGCGCGCGCGCCGGCACAGGCAGCGGCACGCCTTGCTCCACCGCGCGCACATCTTCGAGAGTCAGCGGATTGCCTTCGATGGCCGTGGACGAATGGGCATTGCGCACGCGCGCATCTTTTTGCAGCGCGGGAATCCACGCCACCTGCACCGTCGCGCCAAGGATGCGCTCCCGCAGGGCCGCAATCGCCTCCACCCGCGACAGCAGCGCCGGCGTGACGGTGAATTGGGGCCGGTAGCTCATGGTAGCGATTGTATCCGTGAGTCAAGCGTCGGTCAAGCTATAGGTCAAGCCATTCACCGAACTTGACCCCGTGATCAAGTTAGCTAATTTAAGCAAGTTTTCCGTCGCCCAACCTGTCCCAGGCCGCTAGCACCAGCCAGCGGGTGCGGTATTCGCCGAATTTGTCCTGCTCCTTTTGCTTGAGCACGCGAAAGGTTTCACCGGGGAATCGCTGGCGGCTACGCGCGCGGCGTAACCGGACACATCCAACGGGTCGCGCACTTCCTCCCACGGGTCGAGGATGTTCTCCAGCTCGCGTGGGGTCAAGTCCGCCGGGTCGAGGATGTAGCGCAATTGCTTGCGCGTCAGGCCATAGGCGCGGGCAAACCAGGCGTCCAGTTCCGCCCGCAGCAACGCCCGCCGCGCCTCGTCCCAGCGATACGGCTTGCTAGGGACAGTCGCGGCGAGGGGCGACGTGGAGGCGCGGAACGCGTCCGCGAGCGGCTGCATGTCATCCGCCATATAGACCAACTCCAACACCCGCGACGCCACATACGCCACGTCCGCCGCCCGATAGAAACTCGGCGGAAGAACTGGGAACTGTTTAACGAAAAAATAACTGAGGTTTAGGCCACCCACTTTCTGTTTACTGACGTAATCGAGAACCAATGAATTTAGGTTCGCAAGAAAACACGCCTGTAGTTCGGCCGCCTTTCCCGGCAGTAGGACTATGCTCATCGAGTCTTTTTCGCGCATCACGAGAACACCCGCGGCAAAATAAATACCTAGACGCTCGACCAACCTCCCATCAGCCTTATGATACTTGGCTAATGTTCGTCGTGGACTTCTCTCGGGATCTTGCCGATTCGCAACACGCCGCGTGACGCGTTCGCGTAAGGCGACAATAAAAGTCGTGATCGTCGTCGGAAGGAGACGTGAGAGGTCAGTGGAAACCGCCGTAACCGTTGTGCGCACGCAGGTTAGAACCCCTGCGCGGCCGCATTGCGCCCCGCCAGGCGGGAGAAGACGACGTTAACGGGCAGGCTAGTGCGAAAGTCATTTCTTTTTGTAAACGCTCTGGATATAACCTGAGCTTTCGAGCTTGCTGATGAAGGAATTGTCGATCACCGACTCGACTTTAACATCCGCGACTTTGGGATTGACCTGGATCAGCAGCCGGTGCAAACGGTTCATGCTTTCCAAGTTCGAATAGGGCACCCGCTCCACGGCGCCGACCACCGCATGGTAGGCCTCCTCCGCATCGGCCAGATTGGACAGGCGCAGATTGGTCGCGATGGTCCGCACCACACCGTCCTTGTATGCCGGATCGACGGTCACTGCAATCGCATCGATCATTGTTTTCAAATAGGCATCGATCACTTGCGGTTTGGTGGCCGCAGTGCGCCGGGTCGTTGCCAGGACGGTTTGCGGCAGGGTGACGCCGGCGGCTTTGAGATTGTAGAGCACGTTGAAGCCCTTGGCGCCATAGAGATCGCCGATCGCCCCCCTCAGCGCCGTTGCGTCCACGCCGCCGCTCTCCATCGCTAGGCGACGGTTCATCTCGGTCCCCGGAATCGTCAAAAGCGTAATTTTCGCCTGTGCCGCATCGGTGTTGAGACCCTGAAGCGCCAGCAACGTCACCAGGTGGGAAGTGGAACCGGGGCCGCTGATGGCGATCCGCTTACCGCGCAGATCTTCCGGCTTCTTGATCTCGGGGCGGGCGTTGAGCCGGTAGTCGAGCTTTTGAAAAAAATTGGCGACGCCGATAAGGTCTGCGCCGGTGCTGCCGGCGCTGATAAGATGGCCCGGACCGATGATCGCGGCATCGATCTCTCCGGCGATCAACGCGGCGACGGCCAAAGGCGAGCGCGGGATAACGACGTATTGCATCTCCAGCCCATGCTTTTTGAACAGGCCGCGCTCCCGCGCCACCCACATCGCCGTCATGCTCTCGCTGGTGATGCTCGAGGCGAAGGTTGACTTGATCTGGGCGCTCGACGATGCCGGCCCGAGTAAGGCGACCAATAATGGAACGATTAGAAGCTTGTGCCTTGTCTCTTCCGTACGACTGGCCAAATGCTTCCGTGTAGGCATGCAAGCCTCCTTTTTCCTCGCGCAAAAAGTCTGCTACCTCTTTATGCTCCGCGAGAGGGAGTTGTCAAATTATCGATCAACGTTCAAAAAGTTCAAACCGTTCAAGTCATTCGAAACGATCCCCGGATTGTCCAACGAGTTGAACGATTGGAACGGCTTGAACGACTTGAACCGGCGGCAAAGAATGCTTTAACCCTTGATCACGCCCACCGGCCGGAAACGCGCGACCCGCTTTGATATTCCGGCCAAATCCATCGTCTCGACGACGTCGGCCACGTCTTTATATGCGTGCGGCATTTCCTCTGCCATGGTGCCCCGGCCTTGATAGCGCGCGACGACCCCGCGCCGCGCCATTTCCTGATCGATGTTGATGCTCTGGCTCTGCTTTTTCGATTGCGCCCGGCTCATCATCCGGCCGGCGCCGTGACAGGTGCTGCCGAAGGTTTTTTCCATCGCGGTCTCCGTGCCGACCAGCAGATACGAATAGCGCCCCATATCACCGGGAATGAGCACCGGTTGGCCGAGTTCTTGGTAGGCGGCGGGAATCTGCGGATGGCCAGGCGCGAAGGCACGGGTCGCGCCCTTGCGATGAACACACAGAGTGCGCTTTCTGCCTTCAACAATGTGCTCTTCGATCTTGGCGATGTTATGGCAGACATCGTAGATCAGGGAGAAACCCAATTCCTTCGGCCCGATCGCGAGCGCTTTCATAAAAGCTTTTTCCGCCTGGCTCATGATCACCTGCCGGTTGGCCCAGGCGTAATTCGCCGCGGCGGCCATCGCCGCGAGATAATCCTGGCCTTCGGGCGACTTAATCGGCGTACAGGCGAGCTGGCGGTCGGGCAGCGTGATGTTGTACTTGGCCATCGCCTTGTTCATCACTTTGAGGGAATCTTCGCAGGTTTGGTAGCCGAGCCCGCGGGAGCCGGTGTGGATCAACACGACCAGTTGATCGGGAAATAAACCCAGAGCCCCAGCTGTTTGTTGGAGATAGATTTCCTCGACCCGCCCGATTTCGAGAAAATGATTGCCCGATCCCAGCGTGCCGACCTGCTTGAGTCCGCGCTCCAAGGCGCGGTCGCTGACGAGGTCGGCATCCGCCGTCGTAAGCCTGCCGCCCTCCTCCATGTAGGAGAGATCGTCCTGCGCGCCGTAACCCTCCGCCACCGCCCAGCGCGCGCCGTCGCGCAAGAGCCGCTTTTCATCCGGCTTGGAAAGTTTCGGAATCGCGCCCTCGGAACCGACGCCGGATGGGATGAGCGAGAAAAGCGCATCGACAATGCGCGGGAGTTTTTCTTTGATTTGCTCGAAGACCAGACCGGTCTTCACCAGCCGCACGCCTCAATTGATGTCGTAGCCGACGCCTCCGGGCGAGACGACGCCGTCCTCGACGCTCATCGCCGCCACGCCGCCGATGGGAAAACCGTAGCCCCAGTGAATGTCGGGCATGGCGAGCGAGTAACCGACGATGCCGGGCAAGTGCGCGACGTTCATCACCTGCCTCAGGCAATTATCGTCCTTGAGGTTCGCCATAAGCTTTTCGCTCGCGTAAATCCGTCCAGGGACTCTCATCCCGCCCTGGCGCGGAATTTCCCAGAGGCATTCCTCGATGCGACTAAGTTGGATTGTATCTGTGGCCATGGCAGGCAGAGCGAAGACGAGAATATATGTCCTAAATACCGTAACTCTGTATTAACCGCTCAAGTCACGCGAGTCTAAGTCTACGGGGGCAGGGTGGGTTGGTCAAGGGAAGAACCGTCGACTTATTGCAAAAGCCTGAGCGAATCCCGAGCTGCCGCTCTTCGTCGCTGATCTTGCAGTCGGTGTGATCGATGATTCAAATGATCATGGCGTTTTTGCCCTACCGTTTTGCCCTTTGAAAGCGACGTCGGGTTCCGCTCCCTTCCGCGCCTTCCAATCCAACGAGTAATATTCGCCGCGGTCACGTGCCCAGGGATCGAAGGCATTGACGACGTGATCGAGCTCCGAGCCGCTCGCCATGGCCCACGCGCTGGCTAACCGGGACTAACAAGAGCTTTGCTGGATCTTTAGGATCGCGCTTGACGCGCCGGCGCGAAGTTTCGCTGTAGCCGTAGAGCTGCGAAGCATCCCACCATGCGGTGACCGTGTTGCGAGTCGTCTTGTATGATCGCGTTAAATACGTTTTACCCTTATGGCTGAATGTCGGGGGTTCGCTATCTTCCGCGATAAAACTCTTGTCAATCTTGTCGGCGGGACGGCAGCCGAGTTTTGCGATTTCATCCGGAGTCAATGGCTTTTCAACTCCGTTGATCAATTGCGCCGCGCAGCCCACGCTCGTCATTTCCGAAGAGTTGCGCCCTTCCTCCAGGTGAGAGAACCAGTCGTGAGTCATAAATTGAATCCACAACGCCGCCAGGACATTAAAGAACGGGGCCTTCTTGTATTCGCAATCGGCGTCGGCTGAATAACCTGGCATTCCGTGCCCGTCGCGGCACTTGTCGGGCGCAGCTTGCCCTCGCGACCTAAAACGTAATCCTTGTAGGTTCCGCTGTTGTCGAAAAGATTGAACTTGAGCAGCTCGATGCGCTGATATTCGATATCAAGGAGGGCGCGGTCGGTTGTCCAGTTCATGAATTGGTACGCCCTACATGTCAAAACTCGGAGTTATCCCTTTTGGCCCCTCCGCTGTTGCGAAAAAGCCCCTGGCGGCCTCGCTCATGACGGGCAGACCTTGGCGCGGAGCGCGGGGTCGATCTGAACAGCGGGCGGCTGCCAGGCGCGATCGAGCTCGCGCATAATTTTCCCGAAGTCCGCAGATTGCATGAGCAGCAGGCGAGCGACTTGGCGAAGCAAGGTTACGGTGTCCTCCGGCAGGTAAAACGAAATCGGCAGGTTTTCCATGCAGTGACGGAGGTCCTCGTCGTCGAGGCTGTCGAAGGTCAGCTCCGAGGCGTAGAAATCTACGGGGGACAGTACACCGGGCATCTTTCCCGAGCATTGATCCTGGAGCAACTGCTTGCAGTCGGTCCAGGCCTTCTCCTCGTCCTTCAGTCTATCGAAAATATCGCGAACCAGTTGCACGGTCTCGAAGGAGTAGTTGTCCATCGGTCCGCCCGTGACCAACGAAAACACGTCGAGAATGCCCGGCGCGGCCTGCTTGTGGTCCCAGTCTTTGCTCGGCTTGGTCTTGGCGTTGGCGCTGATGACCACGATGTGACGGACCCTTCGCTGGTTGATCTTGTCGTAGAGGCTCCAATTGCTGTCGTTACTACTCAGAGACACGTACGGGCCACGTAGACCGATATTGTCGCCGAGACCGCCGTCGAGCAGATGGATGTAGTCGCGCTTCAGCTTGGGGTCCTGATAGGACCAGAGATCCCGCGCGTGCGCGTAGCGCCGGATCGGATTATTGCGGTCAAGCGCATCCGTGAGCCACTTGGGACGTTCGTACTTGCAGCCTTCGCCGGCGAAGTTCTTGACCGTGAGCGGGCTCAACAAGCCGGGGAAAGCGAATGACGCGGCAACCGCCGTCGCCACCTTCACGCTCGCCAGATCGGAGCACAATAGATCGAACTGATCCTGCGTGAACTCGAAGCGCCGGCCGAGAGTCATATCGGTCGCGTTGAGAATGATGTACGGCTTGCGTCGCTTCGCGATCAGCTCGGCGAAGGTTTTGTGCTCGAAAATTGTATCGTCGTAATGCTCGGCGGCGAGGTTGATCCGGTCGAAGTCAGAAGAAGCCAGACGAAACCAGTTGGGCGGCCAGAGAACCCGGCGGATCAAATCGCCCTGGACGTTGCGATGGAGAAAGGCGGAAGGAAACTCGGTGAAGAACTTTTCCGGAAACAAAGCGTAGTACGCGGCGGTGAAGCTGCCGCCGGAGACCGAGGAGATGACGTCCACGTCCTCAAGAAACCGTCGAGTGCCGGCGGGTGCGTTGTATACGGCATCCTGTAGTCCTTCCATCACGCCGAAGGAAAAAACCGCGGCACGGGTGCCACCGCCGGAGAAGGCAAGAATCACGAAGATATTGTCGCTATTGCCCTCGCCGGATAATTTACCGTAGCGGTAACCGGCATCCTTATCGAACCTGCCGAGCTTGCCGTTGACGAAATGAGGGCTGCATGCGCCGAGGAGCGCGGTGAGGGCGAAAACAAGCAGCAGTCGGGGCAGCGTCATCATGCGTTCCTTCGAAATACGAGCCTTTGTGGATTGATCACGCTGCCGGCGCCGACCTGGACCGACTGAGAAAGGGGAGTGTAGTTCCTTGCGCCTCCGAGGCTGAAGGTTTGAAGACCGTCACCGATCAACAAGATCAGGTATTCACCCTGTTCGTCTCGATTGTTTCCTTGACTCTTGTCGCCGACAAAAACCTCGCGGCACTCGGGAAACTCGACGATTACGCGGCCCATGGGCTCTTCTCCTCAATATTGAGAGCGCGGAAACGGTCAACAATATGCATACCGACTCGCAGGGCGTTGGCAGATCCTGGGCCAGCGAAGGGGCCGGGTCTTGCTTGCTAAATAAATGGAGTATTGTGCAATGTCTCCACGCCTGACCCTGGGTACTGTACTGACCGCCGAGACGATTACTAACTCACCTCCGAATCGGGCTCGTGCTCGCTGAATCAACGCACCCGGATGCGCCAGATGCTGCGCCCGTAGGTCGCCGCACTCAAAGTCCTCTGACCTTGGTGATAGACCAGGTCGACCACCATCACGTTGGGTAAATTCCGGTTTAAGCTTGTCCACATCTGGCCGAAATCGGGCGAATGATGCACGCCTGCGTCACTGCATACAAAGATCGACTGTGGATCGTCGGGAGGAATGACGACGGCGTGATGCGGCGCCTTCGGCAGCCGGCCGCAGTCGAGATCGTTCCAATTGACGCCACTGTCTTTGGATTCGAAAAGATGGGAATTTCGTTCCCCCCCAACGGTGATGAGAACTCTCTTCGCGTCCGTTGGATGCGATTCAGCGCGCGTGATCACCCGTCCCGGCAATAGACCGCCAGCGAGATTACCCGACCAGGAATTTCCACCGTCAGTGCTCCGGAAAAATCCGCCGTTCTCCGTGCCGGCATAAACGACATTGGAATTTGCCGGCGCGACTTCGATGGCACTGATCGGGCTGCCATCGAAGATCGGCGATACCGGCCTCCAGGAGTCGCCGTCGTTTTTGGTCCGCCACATACGGCAAGATCCGGTAAAAACGATCCGGGAGTTGTTCGGGTCGAGAGTTACGAAAACCATCCAAACCCCGGACATCTCGTCATCCGTCAGTGGCAGCTCGATCTCCTTTATCGCGCTGCCACGAAAGCGCACCAAGTTCATGAACTGCCATGAGACGTAACAGTGACCGGCATCGTTGGGATCGTAAACCATCCAACCGCCATCGCCGCCAAATTTTTCAAAGAACTGACCCGCGTTGCCCGTCGTCGTCACCACGGTGCCGTTATCCTGAGCGCCGCCTCCGTAGTGGCGTGAATCGCTGGCCGCGACATCGACGTCGTAGAACATCGTGGCCGCCAAACCATTCGATCGATTGGACCAGGATAGACCGCCATCTTCGCTGGCATCCATGCCGCCGTCGTTTAGGTCGTAGACACGGCCCGGCATTGCAACCGGCATCAGCAAACAATGGTGATCGGCGTGGGCATAGGTCGGCTTGCCGGGCGATAAATCCCACCGGGTAACCTTGTTCCAGGTCGCGCCGCTGTTGGTCGTCAAATACAGGTCGACACCGCCGCAAACCACGTGGCCTGACTTTTTCGGGTGCACGGCGATGGCGTTGCCGTACGACATCTGCCCTTCCTTGGCGAGCGGACCGGAGGTTACATCGGTCCAACGGTCGCCACGGTTGCGACTGCGGAAAATACCGAGGAGACCGTCGCCGTCCTGAGACTGAGCATCGGCAACCAATGCATACAGGGTGTCCGGCCGCGATGGCGCGATGGCGAGGCTTGTGCGATGAAACCGCTCATTGGAAGGGAGTCCGGTGGTAAGGGGTGCCCATGTTTGGCCGCCGTCTTTGCTGCGCCAAATACCGCCGCTTGCGCCCACACGGCTGAAGGTAGCGAAGAGGGTGCCTTTTGCAGTGGGATGGAATTTGATGTCGTGGCACCACTGAAAACTCTGACTGCCGACGAACGTTTCCATGCGCCAATTCTTGCCGCCATCTCTCGACGTATACATGCCGCCGGGATCGCCCTCTGCGTGAGTCACGCCGCCGATGCGGATATGCTTTGAATCGAACGGATCGATGGCTATCACACCGATCCGGCGCGGGATGCCGGTCTTTTTCGACGCCGCCAATAACGCCCAAGTCAGGCCGGCATCCACGCTTCGATAGAGCCCGACACCTGGGTAAGAATCAGCCGAAAGGTTGGCTTCGCCCGTGCCGCAGTAGATCACCGCTGGGTTGGCCGGATCGATGGCGAGTGACCCGATATTCAAAACATCCTGCTTATGCCACAGCGGCGTCCAGGTGTGACCGGCATCCTCGCTTTTCCACACGCCGCCGCCAGCGGCGCCGGCCCAGATTATGTTCGGTTGGGTAGGATGGGCGATAGCGCAGGTCATGCGCCCGCCGATATTCGTCGGCCCGGCCAACTGCCACAGCGCGTCCGACGACACCGGCGACTTGCCCTTCGCTTTGCGCCGCTCGGTTGCCAAACGTTCCATCGATGCCTCGCGGTACGGCCAAGTCGCCCGCGCCTGAAACCAGCGGCTACGGCTCTTGTGAGTGGTGAATTTTCGACGCGCCATGAGAAGCACCTCCTAATAAACGCGGCTATAGCAGAGCGTAGTGGGCTAACCCCACGATCGACGAATCAAAAACCGGAAAGGCGCCCAAGTGTTTAGCCGGGATATCATCGATTACGCGAACGGGTCAACGTTTTTATTCTTTTCCAACCACTTGAGATACTTGTTCATATCGTGGTCTTTTATCCCATCGGTTCCGGGTTTACCCAGGTCTTCGATACGACCTTCGACCCTGTCCAATAAGCGGTACCAACAGGAAAGATCGTCGTCGAGTTTGCCGTCCTTGTCGAAGTACAGAAACGTGCCCACATGGCTAAAGTTCATAGCTCGCAGAGGGACACGGGGAACGACGTCGTTATTGTGCACGAAGCGAAAGCACCACGGAGCTGGCGGGTGCCTCCACTCGTTTGATAGTCACCGTAGCGGTGCCTTTGTTGTTGCTATAGAACTCGCAACGGATGCCGAATAAACTTTTTTCGAAACCGCACCATTGACTTGGGTAAAACAAGACCGCGTCATTCACGTAGAGAAAAAGTTCACCATCACGTCGGGCGACGATTTCTGTCGCGAGGAACTTTTTCTCGTTTTCTGCTGTTCCGGCGGGGAACGGCGTTGATGGACTAAGGGGATACTCATCGTTGCCTTTGTCTCCGATACGGGCGATGGGTTTGAACCAAGGCTCAGCGAGCCACCGACGAAACGGCACGAAGAAATACATCGGCCGACTCATTTTGTCGCGGGAAAAACCTTCGACATCGGCCTTGATCGTGTTGTCCATCCAATCCGTACTAATATTAATCCAGATTTGGTATCGGGCGCCTTCCTGGAGTCTGAGTCCGCTTTTTGCGCATACATCTGAGGCTTTGAAGTCAAATTTCATTTCCCCAGTGACCGGGTGAGATACATCGCTATTGGCGCAGACTCCGCCGAGAGCGCTGACAATCCCGAAGCTCGCCCGACTCAGCAGAGCGAAACCAAAAAAATAAATGCTCACTACGAACAGGAACGGAAGCACATCTCGTGTCAGAATACGAAAGAACGTCTGATATAGGTAGTTGGTCCGTAGCCGGTAAACTAAATCCGACGGGCGGGGGGGGATAGCTACGGTGGTGTTTGGCTGTTTGATGATTGCCTCCCAGATGAGCCGCATAATCTGCTTGATCTTCGCGCCGATTCGGCCGCCTAGGAAAAGACAGGCCACAAGTAATACGGCGCCGAGTGAGAACCAACCAGGATTCGACTTGTAGTTATCGAGCCAAAGAGACGCAAAACCCGGGAGGAATGAGGCTGCGGCGCCGATGATCGATGAGAGGAAGCAGAAATGGCTCTCGGCGCAAGCGCCATCCAAATGCGTCTTGAACAATAAGGGAAGCATCGCTAGATAAATCGAGCTAGCAACGGCCAAAAAATAAACTATTCGGCGCGCCCATACCCAGTTCCACGCTTGCTCTTGCTTAACCGCGCGGGCCTGTGACTGAGTTGGGCTCTCCCATTCGTTCCCCTGATTGACTTCTCCATTTTGGTCGACGGTGCCGCCGACGATGGAACCGTCAGATTTGACCACCGCATAACGCGCCGGCAGAATGATCGGCGCGTAACGGTCGCTACCCAAGCGCAATCGTTCAATTACAGTTTCATGGATTTTCGGGCGTGGAATCGAGACTTGATTAAAAGCGTCTTCGATAAGCTCTGCAATCCTTCGTGGTTTATAACGGTAGTATCCGCCGAGTCCCTTGCGAGAGTCAAAGATCGGCCCATTAGGAGACATCTGGGCCAGTATTCTTGTAACCGCGTTTCCTTGAAATCGTAAGCCTCGACGTGCTGCCTCGCGAACAATCCAGTAAAGCGGCACATGGGCGAGCGAGTCTTCAGCATACCCGCCTCCCACGTTGGCGTGCACGCCGGCAAACCAAACCTGACTGATCCTTTCTTCATCTAAATGCGTGCTCGTCGCATTCTGAGACTCCTTCTCCTCCGTCCAGAGAACCGGATGAAACGTATTTCGTTCGTCGTCAATAGACAAAGCGTGATAGGCTTTTTCAATTGCAGCCGAAGCGATTCTATCGTTCATCGACAGCGGCCAAAAATAGTGGTCCCAGGCGCGGGTCAGTTCATCGACTGGAAGACCGTACGCATCGACCGTGTCCCATAGTCCAAGGAAGGCGAACTTGACCTCTTCGGTGGTTGCCTTCTTGGTGCTCACTCGCTTTGGGGCTCGCCGTCGAATTTTCTCGCCAATTCTTGTGCGGGCCCCTTTGCGGTAGGCCCACCAATTTGTGTCCACGCTGCGCAGTAGATCAGTCTCGTTTGCATCGCGAGCCAGTCCTTGATCAAAGACAAGATCAACCAAAACTCGAATGGTAAACGCTCCCCGGCTGAAGCCGAAGGCAAAGATGCGGTCCCCCGGTTCATAGTTTCTGCTCAGGAAAGCGTAGAGCTGTTTGACGTTGCGTTTGAGACCGAATCCGAGCGCCCCGCCGAGGACGGCCAGTGGCATAAATGACGCGGTCCCGACACCGTCGTCATAATAGGCGATCTGATCGGGTCCCGAGAGGTCGAGCGCTTCGTAAACTCGCCAAACATTGGTCCGGATAAATTTGGCAGAGCTGTTGCCGGTTCCATCCGAAAACAAAGCGATGTTTTTAGGCATGTTGAATTACCTTCCTGGAAATGAACTAAAAGCTCAGTACCTCTTCGATATCCGGGCTATCAGCGATCTCGGCAAGGTAGTCCACGATTTAACCCTGCTTTAAACGGGATCAGCTTACGCTCCATCATTCCAAGAAACCGGATCTAGTTCGAAATAACTAGATCTCCATTTCACATCCGGAGACACTCTCATCCAGTAATCAACAGAGTTCTCATGCTTTCCGACCTTTGTCGGGTTCGCGACCGGCTCACCGACGGAATACTAGGTCTTCGACGGCGCCATGAAAACCGGGGTTCCATTTTCAGGGACCCGATCCACTTCGACGCGAAAGTCTGCCTGCAATCCTGTTCCGCTGATGCCAAATTCCCAGCCGTGACGGGTCGCAGTCATCTCTTTGTCCTCGGTCGAACCCTCTTTGGCGAATTTTTCGTCTGTGTGAAGGTATAGTTTCGGTGATGCCGGGTCTAAAATTGCGCGCACGTAGTACTGTTTGCGAAACACTATATTGTCGGAAAAACCGACGCCGAACAGATCACGTTCGCCGACGTAAAAATCCAACCTTAGGACCAAGTCCTTAACAGAGGTGCTCGGATCAGGGATCACTTGGCTAGTGTCGAGGTAGCCTTCCCAGATAAGCTTTTGATCGTCCGCCCAGTTGAAAGCGAGTTCTTCCGGCTTTTCGCTGAAGTCGACGTTGCCTTCCGCATCTTCCTTGCTGAATGGACCGTAGCAATTTTCCGCTTCGGCGCTCTGGTGAAAAAGATCGAAGTCGACCTTTCGTGGTTTTATCGAAACACCGAAAAAGAATTCGCTCTTGCCGAACAAGTCCTTTCCCCGGAGAATTTTTCCCGTTAGCATCCGCAAGCGGACCTGTATGTTGCCGAAGAAAAAGCGAGTAGCCGCCTCAAACGATTCTCGGGCGGTAACGAGGGAATCGATCCCACCGTGACATTTGTGGATGAACGTCCGGGGAACCCCTGGGACTTGGGCGCTCGTTTGCTTAACGAGTCCGTCGCTCCGGTTATAGTTGGGGCCAAATTCATCGGGCATTGAAAAGAGCCGGTTTGCCCAGGATGCGACGGTGACGCCGTAACTTCTGTAGTTCGTTCCGACCACACAGAGTAATCGCCGCGGATCGAAATGCTTATGAAAATTACGATACGACGCGTCGTTTTTGCTGTCTTCCTGAAAAGCCGGATTGAAATGCTCCAACTCCTCCTGGGAGTCGATCCCAATCCAATTCTTCAGGACCTGAAACGAAATGCCGCGGTGCGGTGTGCCGAGGGTTACGATTTTGTTTATGTAATCGTCGGCTTTACGGCTATTCTTTGGGTAGGTGCGCTGCACGGCTTCCCTGACGATCAGTCCGCCCATCGAATGAGCGATGATGTTGACCTTGGGCTGTTTGGCGACACCGCCGCGCTTTTTGGTAGCAAGGGCCTGAATAAAATCGATCAACCTAACCAGTATCTCCCCATAAACTTCGAATTGCCTGTCGTTCAAATCGTAGTAGCGGAAGACCCAGAGCGTTTTGCATGGATCCGGCGTCTTGTCCGGTTCGACCAGGGTCAATGCCATGGCAGGGTCGATGGCGACTTTGTATTTCGGCTCCAAATTTTTTCCGGCTTCCGGATTAAACCAGAAGAAATCCGGGTCAAGATTCTTTAAGGGCTCGGGAATTGAGCCCTTCTCCGTCACCGGGGTCGGAAAGTAGCCGACGACATTGGTCGCGTCTTGATACTTCCACGACGATTTCATAAAGCGCAGAATCATGCCTTCATAGATATAGTTTTCGCCGCGCTTGCGAGGGTAGACCGTACCATCGTTGAACCCCTGGTAGGCGATTCGTTTTTCGTCTTCGACACTCAAGCCGCCAAATCCTCGGATCAAGATCAGCGGCAGCGGCTCCCGACTAGGTTCGGACCATTCAGTTGACATACAAATCTCCCAATTATGTTGCCAGCGACGCGCGCGCGCCGTCGCGGTCGCAAGATTTGCTGCTAGGCGATGAGATTACCGCCACGATTGTATGCATCGGTAAAATGGTCCAAACCGTGACTTCCGCCGTTGACTAATTTCCACGCCAACCTGAGATCGTTATTGACTAATGCCTCTTAAATCTGCCTTTCTTCGTCCTTCAGGAACGTAGCAAGAAGCTGGCCGGCCATTATGGGATCGTTGCCAAGAGTAGCGTAGTTCATCAGATCTTTGCCTAGGGATTGTCCATAATTTTGGTAGTTCGCGCGTGTTAAGTAGGGGGTCTGACCCTTCTGACCTCCACGCGCATGGAAACCGCCACTTTACTAAAGTCTTCTTTCACACGCTAACCCCATACGCTTCCGTAAACGCCGCTTGCGCGTATGACACTGAGGCCTAATCCAGCCAAGCAGACCTCTATATCCGATCCCCTTTCCCCCCGTCCAATATTAAATTCCTATAGATGCATCATAGGTTTTCCTTATAACGGTTCTTGACCTTCATGGGGCGATTGGCGTACATTCGCGCCGGTTAGAGCAGGGGATTCTTGGGCGGGGGATTCCTCTAGAAGGACGTAGACGATGACACTCAATCAATTCACATTCTTCGCGGCGATCGCCAAGCACGGCAGTCTCACCAAGGCGTCGCAGGAGCTGCACATCAGCCAGCCTTCGGTTTCCCAACAACTGCGGATTTTAGAGCGGGACTCCGGCGTCAAGCTCTATCGGCGCAGCGGCAAAGGGATCGAGCCGACGGACGCGGGAAGGCTCCTTTTGAGTAGAGTCGCGCCGATCCTCGAGCAGGTGGCGCAGATCAAATCTATTTTCTCGCAGCGGGAAGAGGGAGCCGAGACCGACCGCTTGAAGATCGGCGGCACATTCGGCCCATCGACGCTCCTGCTCCCCGCGCTGGCTGCGCGATTGAAAAAAAAGCATCCCGAAATCGAGATCGAGCTTAGAACCAGAAGCGTCCAGCGGCTCGAACAATTGTTGCTCAGTGGGCATGTCGAGATCGCCGTCAGCACCCATCGCCCGCACCACGCGGGGCTGACAGGGGAGCCGTTTCGGCGCGAGCGAATGGTATTGTTCGTTTCTTCCGCCCACCCGTTGGCGCGAAAGAATAAGTTGACTTCGTCCGATGTGCAGGCTTTTCCGCTGGTCATCAGGTATTTGAAGGGCGCTCCGGGTACAACGGTACGGCTGTTGAACGAATTAGCCGGTCAGGGATTGAAGTTTAAAATCGGCATGCGCTGCGAGGCGCCGTACGCGATTAAAGAAGCGGTCAAAAAAAACGCCGGGATCGGGATCGTCTTTGAGGACGTGGTGAAGCGCGAGGTGGAGCGCGGCGAATTCAAAATACTACAGGGGCATGGGTTAAGACTGGAATCCGACACCTACATTCTTTATCGGGATGATAAACCGCTGTCCGCCCTGGGACAAGAATTTCTCGCTCTACTCCGAAAAGCGCGCGCCGCGAGGCAGGGAACGGACGCACCGGCGTCCGTCGATTCCTCGGCGGTTCACAGAATAACCAACGTGATTTCGAGCGGCGCACACTCCCCAGCTTGGGAACCCGCGCTGTAAATGTTCTTGACGCGCTGACACGCGAGGTTAGTTAGATTCTTGCCTGTAAAATGTTAAACAAAACCACTGCAAGAAAATTTATCCCGCCAGGCAACCAGGGAAACAAATCCGAAATCCGAATATCGAAATTCGAAACAAACCGAGGCCAAAATAAATCCC